>JAABUK010000682.1_pt1 | contig 69533 bp, 103 predicted proteins | sample 5559141 | NCBI WGS metagenome assembly JAABUK01 (sample SAMN10711869, study PRJNA513367) | rock metagenome | isolation source: Antarctica rocks | place: Antarctica: Victoria Land, Pudding Butte nord | collected 2016-01-03 | reverse complement strand
GATGTCTGATGAATCTGAGCAGCTGCATCTGATGTCTGTGGAGATGGAGCACTACCAATCCACCTGGCTTGAATCCCTGGTGCTTCTGGTGTTGCTGGTTGGTCGTCAGCAGCTTTTGCAGGCTGACTCGGATCCGCAAAGTTCTTGAGTGGGGCAACAAACAAGCTCTGCCCATTGTCATGTGCGGAGGCAATGGCCTCAGCAACAGCCTTCTTCAGGACCTCCTGCTGTGTGCCAACTCGCTTGAGCTCAGCCATGAGATGGTCTTGTGCAACAACACCTGTTTCTGCATTTTCCAACGCCCCACTCAGCGCTGACAAAGCAAAAGCAGACCTTCTTGATCAACAGGATGATAGCTGCGATGAATATCAAAACGAGCTTGGCCTGTCAACGCTGTGCAAAACGCATGAAGTGTGCTTACCCGTCATAGTATGAAGCTCCTTTGAAATAGGGGGGATTCTGGGCCTCTAGATCCTCAGAACCTGAAAAAACATACTCTCTGAAGGTGATGAAGGTGTTGGCACATCAGAAGGGCACGAGCTGATGCGGAGGCCTATGTGACAGACATCGCATGCATGCAGTAACAGACTCCGTCGAGAACATCTTTCGCTCGAGTATTACGGGAGCCTTCGTATACAAGTTCCTAGCTGCATACGGCAAGATAGCCGTTCAAACACTGCAGCAACATCTATCAATCAGCTGGACTGAAGTTACCTTGCAGATCGATCGCTTGTGGGTAACGTTCCTGTACGGCAAGCCTTTTTCAGCCAGGAGTCAGATAACAAAACTGCTCCGATTGCAGCGGGCAGGGCATTATCTTAGCCAGGGATCTGAGCGTAGCATGGGGAGTGCACTGGATGTTTTGAACGAGCGTATCGCCGAACTGCTTTATGCTCGCATCGAGACTTTCCGAGAGCAGCTGCGAACGCGTACAGCACTTGGCACCAGGCTTCGCACGTTCGGTCGAACAGAGAGTGGGCCGAAAACGCCCCTTTTGAGCACACCTTCGCCAAGGGCCCTGGAAACACAACGCGGTCGCGGATGCGATACATCGATGGTCGCCTTGCTGGCATGATGCTGTGACTTTGCCAGTCACGATGAAGTGACCTTCTGGGTCTGCGCAGATAATTAGCTCGTCTGGAGCGTCCTCTTGTACTTCGACGACCTCTACGGCATGCTACGCAAAGTAGGCGACTAGCAGTTGTTGGCAGCTCGTGGCAGTGCACAGGCCCGCAGCTCAGAGAACATCAGTATACGTGAGGCTCGGATAATCACTTTTTTGATTTGGGTCAGGTTCGCGTTCAATATCTGCAATCATGGCGATTGTTTTCTTAACCTGCACGTGTCTTCATATAGCAAGTCTTGGAACAGTGGTGAAGGTGTTTCGTTCGATGAACCTGCAGGGACACGCACTTCTGTAGGCTCTGACCTCCGCCGCAAAGGAGGCTGCCTCGCAGCAGCTATGTCTGGCAGTGGTGCGTTTTGCTGACACTTCTAGACTTGCACAATCTCAGCGATGCTTTGCCTACCAGTGATACCCTGATGTTGCTGAACGAATTGGCGCATACCTCGTGGTGGTTGCACACAAGCTACAGCTGTGACTGTGCCTTTCTCGCTAACCCACGCAGCACTGCTTTGGGCATAGAGATGTTCCCAGGCACCGCGTTGCCCCATAGCTGTGACCACAGCAAATCTTAGCTACATGATCAAAATTGATGCATACGCTTCTATACTGCTGTGTTCCCAGCTTAACAAGCTGACCGCTGTGTGATGGAAGCAGCAGAACTGAGATGTGTTTGTGGTGCAGACGCTGAAGCCAGTCAAGCTCAGCTGCAGCTGTTGCTGGCAGAGCTCAAGCGCATCGAGGGGCAGCAACAGCAGCTGAAGACAGCAGCTGCTGAGAACAAGGTGCTCATTGTGCACCCTGTGAAAGGCTTTGACCTTGATGAAGAAGATGAGTATGCTGAGGAGGAGGAGGCTCAGCCCAATCCTGACAGGTTCATCCCCTCAGGTCAGCAACAACTGCACATGATGCTCACACTCTACACACTATCTGCATTGTTGTTGTTGTTGCAGTAGAGTATTTTCACCCAGGTGAGATCTTTCTGATCAGGCCTGCAAGCAGCCCTCTGGTGCTGCCATAAAAACACATCACATGCAACGCAGTGAGGGTGTATCAATGCAACAGTACTTGTGCACAATTTGTGTATGTAATACGCTAACATACAATGCAATGCTGATGTTTGGCAAGACAGACTGATGCAAACAATGTTGGCTGCAGTGCCCTTTTAGCATGAACAGCTGTCTGTCGTATATATTTTGGCACATATTTGTTGGTCACTACTCTCAAATATGATGGGTGCAGAGCCCTTATATCCACGGCAAGTCATGCAATCATATGCCTGTAACTGCATTGTCTTTCTGATATGGCAGGTGGATTGACCGGGTTTGAGGTAGCAAAGGATCTGATGAAGATTGACTTCAGTCCCCCCTCAGAAGCCCCAGAAGAGTTCAGGGCTCTTACCTTCACTGCCCCACCCATGAAGAAGGGCCAGGGCAAACCAGCCCTGCTGGCATCTCAAATTTACCACCAGGGTAAGCCAATTTGACAGACACTAACATTGAGCATACCAAAACAGGCATTGTGGGCCCTAGAGTACACAGTATGACCTGGGTGTGGGGGTTAGCCCAGGCTGCCATGCCCTTCTTCACAGATGTATTGCTGCTGATAGCAATGTTGCACGCTGTCTGTGCCAGATCTCTGCATGTATATATGACATGGGCTTGCAACAAGTTTTAGTATACACACACAATGCAGTTTTGCGAGCAAACTCATGCATAGCACTCACTTCATGTAGCCGCCGCAGTAACAGTGTCATACAATCAATGCGTCCTGCAGCTGTCACACAAGGTACTTGCAGAAGATGTTCTGTTCCCTTGGACAACAGCTTCATGCAGATGTGCTATTTTACGCTTGGCATTGCAAATGCAACTGCCCCAGAAAATGGGTGTCAGGAGAAGTCTCACCGTCCTACAGCTTGCCCATCAGCACATCAGGATGATGCAACGTGTCGCCCTCAGTGGATAAGTCGTTGAGGTCATAGAGCCTACCAGCCCTGATGTCAATACACAAAATCAGCAGATAGTGGAGTACCTTGCCATTCCCCTATGTACTCACATGTAGTGACACAACTTTTTGCTCTGCAGGGAGTCATGTTTCATACACCATATTAGGCAGAACCCCAGGACTAGGCAGAATCCCAAGACTCTTTTTTAAAAAATCATTGGCAGAGTGCTGCGCATCCTCCCATGTAGTGTGCAGCACTGACACATGCCTTTGCATTCTGCAGGTAGTTTTGGTGCCATGGACCCCGCCAGTCATGACCTGTACATGTTCCTGGAGAAACTTCAGGAGCAGCAGAAGGAAGTGGTCAAGCTCATCAAGGAGCGCCAAAGGATAGTGGCTGAGAAGAACGGGACCCCCATGCCCTCCCCACCGTTGGCTAGGACAGCCAGCCCCCCTCCCCTACCCCTACCCCCTGCCACTAGCAACCTGCGCCCTGCAAGCCCAGTGGGTGAGTGTGTGCATGACTTGACTGATTTATTGTTGTCACGCTGGGAGCATGTCCCCCATGCTGTGCTGTGAATGGTGTGGCCGTTGCAAGATGTTGCCATCTTCATCATGAGCAAGCATTTGCCATGTATCTCTTGCTGTTGCACTCAGCCATATCTATCAACCATTCATGTACATTTCAATTGACAGGCATCAGCATAGGCAAGACACTGCCTCAGTTGTATCTTGGCCACAGACAATCCCCAGCCATGCATGCTGACATGCAGTTTGCATGCCTGCAGCCTGTAATATGTTCAGTAAGTTACACATATCCTGTAACACCCTCCATGACGTAATAGTTCACATGTGTTGCAACCTCTACTGTGACGTACCCACAAACATGGTCTGTAAGCCCACTTGATGACTGTCTGCTGTGCAGCAGGGAGTTGCAGATTCAGTGCTCAAGTTGCTTGTTTCGTCTAAGAACTATTGTGAAGCAGGAAGGGAATGCTGACATGACAGGACTGTTAGATTATCTTCTGCTTGCCCCCTCCACTCCCTCTCAAAGCTGTCGAGCCATTGCACAGCTCAAGACAGCTGTCACTTGCATATCACATGGGATTCAGTACTGCCTGAAGCCTATACTTACAGTGTACAGATGTGTCTAGGCTTAAAAGGGGTTTGCAAATACAGCTCTATGCATCACATTAAGCCTGTTCTGGCTGCAGGCCCCGTTACCATGCAAAATGGTATGAACAGGAGTTGTATAGTTACATGATGATGCATGAAGTGAGCAGGAGTTGCAGCTACTGCAGCTCTGGTAAATCAGAGGAAGCTTGTGTATATTTGCATGTCTGACATGTGCTGGTGTGCTGAAACAGGTCCAGTTGGGGATGCAACTCCAGCAAACCCATCCCGGTTTGCAAATGCGGCTGCCAGGGATGCGGCCTTCAAGAGGGCTAAGGAAGCGGGGATGCCCCGGCAGAATGGAGTCCCCATCACGGGCCTGCAGACACAAGTCATGGCCATGCGCATGGAGGGTGGGGGGGTCACCCAGGGGACTGCCCCAGGGGTGGAGGCTGTCACCAGTACTGGTCAGTCTACACACTCTGGTGCATTGTTGGATGATTGTTATATTCTGAGCTACAACAGGAAGATACCTGTCTGATTGCTGTCAAAGTGTCGATGTTGACCTGTATATATGTACAGCCGAGAAAATGCAGCAGCAAAACGGTGCTGAGTAAAGATGATGCTGCGTCATGAATTGGATCGTCAGGCCTTTCATAATGAGTAATGTTGTTTGCAAGGCTAGCAGTCCTGTGGGCCTGCTGTGGCAATTGATTATGACTTTTGTGATGCATGCAGGGAATGTAGAGAGCCGGGCTGGGGCAGTGACAGAGGGGGGTGTGCAGGGGCAGGGGTACCAGCTTGGCATGACCCCCAGCTCAGCAGGTGCTTTTGCCACTACCTTACATATGCTTGCATGCTGTAGTCATGCGCACAGTGTACCAGCAGTTGACATTGTGGCTCTTGAGACTACAGACTTCAGCTCGAGCTCAATGTGTGTCTGAGGCTTACTCATAACATGAGCCTTGGGGTTTGTTGTTTGGCAGGGTTCCAGCATTTGCACACCTGCAAAGCCTGTTGCTGCATAGCCCAATGTTGCACAGCCTGTTACTGCATGAGACAAAATTAGGCAGGTTGCTGACGATCAAGCAGCAGTTTGATAAACGAGTTTGCTAAGTACAGTAGCGGTCATGGCGTTCTTGTTTTTGGTGCAATGTCAGAAGCAGAACCAAACCTTGTTTCCTGATTTGGTATTGTGCTCAGCCGTCCTTCCTGCTTGCACAGGTCAGGGTCCTGCTAGGATCACGACAGTGCCTGGCAAGAAGAAGAAGAATCATAGCCGATGCCGAATGCAGTGAACACGCCATGTTGTGTTCATCAGAACTGAGTTCTCCTCATGTTGTTGGGTGCTGATATAGACTTCTGTTTAACAGGCTTAGCTGTTGTGATTTCATTTACGTTGTTGAAGGTGCCCAGACCGACACTTAGTGTCATAGGCAAAACAGAACGTGTAACTATGAGACTCACAATGCCCATCGCTCATGCATGCCCACAGACTTGCATGCACCACCTTTGGCTGGAATCTGCACTGCTGACTGGGTGCTTCATCAACAGGCAAGGGCCCAGCGAAGAAGAAGACAGTCCCTGCCAAAGATGACCAGGAATGGCGGCAGGCCATACCCATTGACATGACATTTGGGGAGGGGTTGAAGACCCGCCCCAGAAGGACCCGCCCCTCCAGCCCCTCCCCCTGGGGTTGGATCATCTTTGTGATCTACATTGCTACCTTCATCTTCTATGCTTACTGCCGCATTGGCCACACTCTCAGCCGCAGCGACCCAGCCTTTGCATACCAGGTGATTTCCTGCTCAAACCCTAAACCGTAAACTTCAAATTCTAAATTTGCTGCTCATGCTTCTGACCTCTCATTTTGGCATTTGTGTGAGCTCTGCTGATGCATTGTATCACAGGCTATGTTGTTTTATCATTGGCTCACTGTATGCGCAACTACAGGCAAAAGCAAGCCAAATCAAAGCATGCAAGATTCCCTCTCAGCATGCGTGATATGCCATGATGATCCTGCTCATTTCTGTTGTCCCCAGTCGCAAGCCTTGACGCGCAGAGCGTGGACTCACGGCCGAGCCTGTCTGTGCTGAGTCTGTGTACAAGATGATCCTGCTCATTGCGCCTTCAGGACTGCAGGTCATCTTCCTGATTTTGGAGCTGGGGACTTTTGTTTCTGGGGTGCTATTTGGCTTCTGCCAGTTGTGCAAGTTGCACTCTGACAAGCCTGAAAAGATTTCAGAGATGGCTCACCGTCTCAGGGTGGGAAATCCTTGCCTTCTATCTTGTTTCTTGCCTGTCATTGTTGCCTTCTGTCTTGCCCTTTGTCTGTCACTGTTGCCTTGCTCCTTGCCTGTCACTGTTGCCTTCTGCCTCTGACCCCTGCCTGTGAGTCCTGCCTCCTTCCTTTACCTTTCCCTTCTGATCTGCTGGATTCACGTGTTGAATCATCACATTACACCATGCATGCACACCTTGGCCAGATTTGCATGGCTTGCAATGCAATGCCCACCTTGCATGGCATGCGTTATCATTTGAACAAGATATTCGTGAAGACCCGTGTGGTGTCAGGCAAAGTTGAGCAAAACATCACTGTCCAAAGCTGTCATCACACTTCCTTGGTTGCTGTTTACTCATTACCCAACACTGTTTGTTGTCATGCCAGCAGCTGCAGGCACGCACACACATACTCTTTCCATTTCTTTCACCACTTGCCAAAGATGATATAGCATACACCACAACGACCATTCACATTGTCAACGCCCACAATGTTTCAGAGTTCATATCTGCACCATGGTGTCTGGGACACACACACACACACACACACACACACACACACACACACACACACACTCTCTCTCTCTCTCTCTCTCTCTCTCTCTCTCTCTCTCTCTCTCTGCCCAGCATGAAGTAGAAGAGAACAGCCTGGCCAAGCAAACAAGATTTTATACAATCCCCACTTGCATGCTTTCTGTCCTGCAGGGCACACCAGAGCCCCAGAGTGAAGTAGAGGAGAAGACCCTGGCCGCAGCAGTTGACAAGGACGGCAAGCCATTGCCAGGGGCTGTTGATAAGGATGGCAAACCTTTGCCAGGGGCAGCTGACTCTAAGGATCTCAAGATTGCAACCAGTCCCAAGGTTGCAACCAGTCCCAAGTCAAAGAAGGCAGAGCCGGTTTACATCCCCAGGGGACCGCTCAAGAGCAAGTACCATATTCAGGTGTGCTTTGAGGTTGCACTCGCTGGGCAGCCTGGTGCAGTACTTGGCTTCTCATCAAATTGACGCCAAAAAGTGTAGTCTTATTCTTTTCTTTTCTTGACAATGCACTGAGTCCTGTGCAGGCAAGATCATTGTTTGCGCACTTCAGCACCTGGCTGCTACACTTTCCATTGGGCTGCAGAGGCCAGTCACAGTCTGGTCGGAAGCTGCCCTAGCAGACCTGTTGTGTGGCCTGATTTTCAACCAGAAATAGCATGCTAGCTTAGGTTTGACAGCTCAGATGTTGGTACTTGTAGGTGTTGGTGTGGTCAGGGCCTCAGTCAACAGCAGATGGAGCGCGCTGCAAGGCTGCCCTGCTGGCTGCACACAACATGAGGATGCCTGTGGGGGCCGATGGCAACCACTGCACTCGCATTGTGTACCTGGTGGATCCTGTCAGGTATGACAGCCAACTCCTGCCAAGCTGATGAGTTGTCGTTTAGGGTTTTAACCTAACTGTCGATCAAGTCAGGGTTCATATCACAAGCCCTACATGTAGACGGAGTTGGTCATGCGGCTTTGTAGCCATCTCATATTGCATCTCCATATGCTTTGTAGCTGTTGTGTGCTTTGTAACCACCAAATGCCCTGTCAGCGTCTCGTGTGCATTGCCTGCAGCTGCATGTTAGCAAGGTTTTGTGCTGCTGCTGCTGCTGCTGAATGCATAGGGTTGCATAAATCTTCTGAATGCATAGCGTTACGTCAAGCAGGTACAGTAGTGCCTTGCTTAAACGCCACCTGCTTCAACACAGAGACAGTGTTGCACTTGGCAGGGGCATTGTCCAGGGCCCTGGGGCAGTTTTTGGGGCAGTGTCTAATGACCACACTCTTGCAATCGTACAGCGTGGCCAGTCAGCATGCTGTGCAGGGTGAAGGGGCAACTGAGTGAAACCTAGAGCTGAGTCCAAGCTGCATTTGCTGCAGGCACCCAGTCAAAGGGGTCCTGGTTTATGAATTGGCAGAAGTTGTGCTGCACACCCTATTGTTGAACCCTTGCCTGTTCCAGTCATTGATGCAGGAATCCAGCCAAGATGGAGGTCATGCAATGGATGACATTACATGCGTGCCGTGATCAGACATCATACCCTAGTGAACCCTTGCCTGCTGCTCATCCCATACTTGCTGGTGCAGGTCTCCAGCCAAGATGGAGCTGGTGCGTGAGCTGGCAATGAACGGCATCCCATGCACAGACATTACACTTCATACCCTACCAAACCCTTGCCTCTTGCTCATCCCATACTTGCTGGTGCAGGAATCCAGCCAAGATGGAGCTGGTGCGTGAGCTGGCAATGGACGGCATTCTATACATGCCTGGATCAGACATCATACTTCATACCCTACCAAACCCTTCCCTGTTGCTCATCCCATACTTGCTGGTGCAGGAACCCAGCCAAGATGGAGCTGGTGCGTGAGCTGGCAATGGACGGCATTCTGTACATGCCAGGACCTGATGTGGTGACTGCAACCACTGACCTCAGCAAGGGGGCCTCCCTGAACAGGGTGCTGCGTAAGATCTACCCCCGGGGTACCCAACCCAAGCCCACTGACCTGGTTGCCATCTTTGATGATGACCAGGTAAGCAAGCGCAAAGCTGCATTGCCTTTTTTCATGAATGTTGCTTTCCTCAAGTCTCATGGTTTACACATGTACATGTAGTCAGGGTTTTGTAAGTTTCCCTTCGGAAAACCTTTTTTGTCAAAGCTCCTTGAACTCTTTTTTGGTCCAGTTTATGTGCATGTATCATATTTGTCAACAGCTATGGTCAACTGTTTGCCATCAGTGATAACAAGCAATTGACTGTAGCAGCTGTCAAGTGTGATACATGCTGAATAGAAGAAAGCCTATCCATTCATGTGCACCTTGCAATTCTTGCATGCTTGGATCATCATCAGATTTGATGTTGATTGGACCAAGCAACTCATTTTATTCAGTGTTATGTGTTGCATTGCTTATGGTAGCAGAACAATCCAGGCTTCGTACAGCACTACTCACTGTTGGTAGTTGCATGCCAGCAGCCATTGCCTTGCAGGCCAAAATGGAACAGGGCTATGCAAGGCAGTGTCCAAGACTTTCATCTGAAAGTTTATGATGCTCTTACCCCCTGAAACCCAAATACAACACTTTGCTTGATGCTGCTTGGTGTACCAAGCTGCCTACAGCAGGAGTAAGTCTGCAGGCGCAAACCACAATCATTGCATCTCAAGCAGTGCAGGCAAAACTGTTGAAACAATGAGTGCTCTGCCTGGCTATGCAGATCGCTCACCCAACCTTCCTGGATTGGACCCTGCCGGCGATTGAGGGGAAGCAAGTGCGCATGGCCCATGTTCGCCCTGCTTATGAGAATGTCTCCCTTCATGGAGATGTCTTCAGCCAGGTGAGCTTGGCCTTTGCCCAAAGCTGCCTGCCAACTGGTGGTGCCCTTTCTGCCCACTGGCAGTTCCCTTTGCACAAAGCTGCCTGCCCACTGGTGGTGCCCTTTCTGCCCACTGGAAGATGCCTTTCTGTTGTGCCCTTGCCCTTTGCGCTGTCAGGACACATGAGAAGCATGTGTAAGGGATATGTGTGCCTCACCTAGCCTATGAATTTGATTCCCTTCTTGGTGATGTCATTCAGGTCACTTTACCCTTTGGCTCTGCCTTCTGTCTCTGTTGCATTCTGCCTTGTCGCCTCATTTCTGACCCTTTCTGCTTGCACTGTCTATGAAACATTGCTCTGGTGACGTGTCAACTATCCCTCCGCCCTCTGCCATTTGCCTCCTGCCTTCTGCCTTCTGCCTTGTGCCTTCTGCCTTCTGCCTTTGGCCTCTTTGCTTGGCCCTTTGCTCCCCCTAGTCAACATGCCTTTCCTTCCAAGACCTACAGGCACGGGCAGCCAACTGCCCCTGTCACCTAGCCTTCATGTTTCTAATCCCATGACTCAGGTTGACAGCTCAGCTGTAGCGTCCTGACTCTGCCTGTGTCTCACAGATCAACCAGGTAGAGTATGACAGCCGGATCCCAGGATATGAGGCCCTGGGATTCTGCTCCCCTTCCAGTAGCGCTTTCATAGTGCGTGCCGACGCACTGCAGAAGTGCAACTGGCTGCCCATGATCAGCCGGGCCCCCCACCTTGCCTTGGGCCAGGAGCTCAAGCTGCAGGAGTACCTGTGCCATTACATCAACATGCCCTTGGCTGTTGGTGAGAGCCCTGCTGTTGCTACTGTTGCTGCTGCCCCTGGACTTGCCCCTGTCTGCTCTTGCCCCTGGCCCTGCCCTTTTGCGCCCTTGCTCATGCTCCTGTCCTTGATGTCTCTGCCCTGCCCTTGCTTTCGTGGTTGCTGTGCATGAAACCAATCCTTGGCTGTGCATCTGCAGTGTTCTAAGTACGATGGTCTTTCTAAGTACAATGATATTGCATATACCATGTACTCACATGCAGTACGATTTGCAGCGTGCACACACAGCAGATGATAGTCCTGTTTGTCTTTCTAGCATTTCAGATGAATAAGCCTATGGCTGTTATGATGCACAGTCACAACTGGATGCCCGGACACAAAGCAACAGCCCTTTTCTTGTTCATTGCAGGCGTCGCACCTGAGAGCATCGCGCAGCTGTATGCCTCCAAGAGGATGGAAGCGCAGGGGCAGTTCCAGATGTACTACCACACGCGCCCTGCATATGCCCTAGGGCACCTCAGCATGAAGATGCGGCTGCTGTATGGCGCACATGCCTGGACTAACCAAGTGGTTGCTCTGATGATGCCAATCTGGGTGGCAGTGCCGATCATCCAGATCATCTTTGGTGTCTTCCCCTTTGACCCCAACAGGTCAGACAAGCTCTGTGACTGCTAGAAAGGGATTTGCAGATGTTCACATGTGAGACTGGAAGTATGCACAACAGAGCTGCTGAGCACAAGTATGCCCAATGCCTGCCCAGCAGCAGCAGCAGCAGCATCTTAAGCTGCCAGAGTGGGTCCACTAGGAAAAACTGTGTGTGTGTGAGAGAGAGAAGCATGCAGCTTCAGTGCAACTGCACCCCATCTACGCCGTCAGACTGGCATCAGACTTATCAATGAAAACAGCTGAGTTCAGGTTGCATCAAACCATCCATGACTATGTTCAGATCTTGATGAAGCCCAGCTGCAGTCAACAGACCACAATGCAAGTGAGACGTTGTGTTGCCTGTGCAGATGGTTTGGCTTGGGATTCCTGCTGTACTGGTGCATCGGAACGCCTCTGCTGTTCAAGAGTTACCGCTTTGGACATGCTCGCGGCTTGTGGCACTACACTGTCACCCAACACAACCTTTGGGCTACATACTGCCTCTGCTTGGTAAGCCAAACTTGACATCTTTCTGAAATAGCGCATCAGACTGTATCAGCCTGAGCTTTTAGAGTGTGTCAAGATAGTTCCCTCAGTCTGTGCTACCATTTTGCACTGCCCATGCATCATTGACTGCAATCCATAATTCAAGTGGGTGCTTATTGTCTAGATGCATATAAGAGTGACAACAAGATGATACATGATGATACGATGGCATCGATGTGATGCTGCAGTGTCAGACATGTAGCTGTGGAAATGCCTGCTTTTTGCTCGCACCTTAAATCAAGGGTGCGGTGTTGTTGTGTTGAAAGGGGTGAAATTGGTGATGCAGATCAGGACATGGATGGGCATTGGTGGCCCGCGTCAGGAAGCACAGGTGGTACAGGACCTGCCTCCCCATGCTCGTAAGATCAAGGGCGAGGTATATACTCCCTCTCTTGCTCACTTGATGCAATACTGGCGAGCTGTGACCAGACATCAAGCAATCTGCCATGTTAAGCAGTCACTTTGCATGATCATATGAGCATGGAAGATGCACGTTTCGTGCTGCTCAGTTGTGAGTCAGGAGCAGTGCATATGCTCACAATGTATCGAGTGCGCTTGCGGTCATGGCTCCCATACTCAGATATTGTGCTACTTCTGCAGCATTTTTGTGGTTGACTACGTGATTGGATGCCTCTAGCCTGATGCCTCTGCAAGCTATGAGTGCTGCGTGCATTTATTGCGCTCTCAGAGAAGTGTGTTTCACATATGGTATAGCTCATTCATATGACGCAGCCATGCAGCACGCCCATATTTGACGCAGGATGTGGCCTTGAGTCCCACACACAAGCTTGGCATCACTCCATCCATCTTCCAAGATACTGAGAAGGGTGACGACAAGATTGGCGTGGGCAATGCTGATGTCAATGTTGACCCAAACCAGGTAGAGGCAGAACAGATCAGAATTGCAGGCCGCCACAGGAGACGGAATGAAGTGCCTTGGGCATCTCTGGTCATGTTCTTCATCTGTGCAGCCTTCTTGGGAGTTGGCATGTGGCTGCTTTTTGGCACCAATGGCATCCAAGGTGGACCAAAGTGAGTGCCTTTGTACTTGCAGCTGCTGCTGGCATTGCTGTGATGTCGAGCTGTTTGTTTTTCCTTGCCTATATGTCAATGTTGTACATGTGCAAGGTGTGATCTGAATTTGTATTGAGCACATTGTGATTTTGCTCTGGAGCTACCAATGTCAAACACACAGCACAGTTTGACTATCTGCAAAGCAGCTGAAAGCAAAGCATGCTGAAGACACAGCTGCAGGCTTGAACTCACGTACGTGCTGCTTGTGCAGGTCTACCATGAGCCTCTCGGTCCTTGCCAGCAACATGCCGTTCGTAGTGTCCCTGTTGTGGCTGTTCTACCACACGGTGATGTTTACCGTTCCTCTTCTGTGGGCCTTTGCCGTCGCTACCGCTCGCCCCGGATCATCACCGCCCGGTGGGGCTGCAGGCGGCTTTACCGTCTCCAGCCCGCCAAAGACAGGTCCCGCCGGTCCTCCTGACACCCCAAGAACCGCGGCTCCGGCTGAGGTCCGCGAGAAAGGCTCTCTGGGCTGTCTCGGCGTGTACTCTTATCTGGCTTGGGCCTTGTGCTGGGCAGCCGTGCTGCTCGTGGCCATTGCATGCCTTGGCATTGGGGATGGAACAATTGGCTCATGGGCGGTAAGTCATTCGATATCAACACTCGGCCACCTTTTGTTCCTGCTGCTCAACTTTTGCAATGTCTGGTTTTTGCTTCTCTACTTCAGGTGTATATGCATGATCCCTCCTTGTGTTGATGTGCTGCATGCCAACTCAGATGCCAGTCCCGATGTAGCACAGCACTGCATCAGATTTTTTGTCAGGCATTGTATGTGGCTCTGCTGTCTGCAACTTGGCTGCATGTCTCCATTCAGCTGAGCAACATGCTGTTTGCAAGTTGTTACTGGCCACTGCTGATTGCAGGCATATGACTCAAGCAAGGACACAGACTACAGCTCTCTGTTGAGCAAGTCTTTGGCTTTCTATGAGGCTCAGCAGAGCGGGGTGCTCTCCAGCAATCCAATCTCATGGCGCGCCAATTCTGGCTTGACTGATCTGCCCCTGGGTGGCTGGTATGAGGGCGGAAGTAAGCTATACCTCTTGTACTGCTTGCTTTCTGCTGCCCATGGATGACTTCAAGCTTGTCTGTTGTGATGAAGTCTGGTTGCTGATGCCTGGAGTAAGGATGTTAAGAGTCAAGGCTGTTGCAAAGCTTGCTCGGATGTCTGTCTGATGTGCCTTTCTGGCACTCTGTGAACTGTGATCTATTTGTATATCATTTTCAGAGCACAAAAGATCCACATAGCACAATACAAACAAAGCATCCAGTCGTATTTGGTGTGTTGACGTTTCTGCGAAGAAGCTGCTCGCATGATTGCTGGTGTGCTACCATTTTTGTATGTGAATAATGGGGCCAAGCCAGATTGATCACAACCAGCACAGTCAGCACCTGGAAAGAGGTACAAAGCAAGCTGCCTGTTCAAGGGGTGGAAAAGATAGAAAAGTATAAAGGTTATCTTAACACAAAAAATAGTCTTCTTACTATCACAAAAACAGAAAAGGAGCCTTGGTGCTTGTCTCTGCTCACTCATATAATGAAGACACAATCCTGTGCTGCAGTCTGCACACTCCTCACTGCATGTTACACTGTTGCAGGCAACCTGAAGCTGACATTCCCCATCGCAGTAGCTGCCACGCAGCTGGCCTGGGCCATGATTGCTGCGCCTGGGGCTTTTGACAGCACGCCCTCCACCAAGGCCCACTTGGCCAGCCTGCAGTGGGGAACTGACTACCTGATGGCTTGCCGCCCGTCTAGTACTGTGTTTGTTGCACAGGTCAGCCTTGGTCTCAAGCTTTTGCATCCTGCACCTGCTGTGTTGTTGTATTGGGCTGTTGCATCAGGGGTTTCCCCCCTGTTAGTGTGGGGGGTTTTGCTCTTCTAGTTTGAAGTTTTGGGCTGCCAATCATGTGCATACGCTGCCTGTGCAGCTCCAAAGCGAATGCGCAGAATGAAGTTATGGTATAGGAGTGCACAATGCAAGACACACACGGCACATGCTTAAGATACCTGAGTCTGACGGCAATTACATCCCTGCTGACACTGCATACTTTACATGAACAACGCACAAACTGCACAGCAACAGCAACAGACTCATGCAACCCCCCAACATTCAGCTCTCATTCTGACCTGTTGAGTTGATCAGGTTGGTGACTACGCTAGTGAGATGGACAGTTGGGACAGACCCGAGAATATGACCACGACTCGCACCAATATCACCATCTCCACAGCAAACAGCACCAGTGCAAAAGGTGCAGACCTGGTGGGGAATGCTGCAGCAGCTCTGGCGGCTGCCTCCATAGTATGGGAGACAACCAACAGCACGTATGCTGCAGAGGCACTCATAGCTGCTGAGGACCTGTACACGTTCGCTCAGACGGTGAGACTCATGAATCAGCTATGCAACATAGGTGTTTGCAGCCGCTGAAGCACCTGTTTACACGGCAAAGAATAACAGCAAATGTATGGAAGTGATTCCTGCTGGATGTCTCAGCTTGTAACTTTGCTGATAGGTCATGGGTTGTTGTCAGACAGGGATCCTTGCAGGGTGCCTTCTTTCTCAGTACACCTGCTCCAAGAACGACGACCTAGTAGGCATGCAGCGTGTCTTGCACATGCTGTACAGACTACCAGGCATTGTGGCATTGCTAAAGCATATCTGTGCTCCACTGCAGGTTCCTGGTTTGTACACAAGTCAGTACAGTGATGCAGCATTGTCATACCCTTCGACATCATACCTTGACGATATGGCGTATGCTGCTAGCTGGATGTACTATGCCACCAAGGTAATTTTGTTGTGGCCAGTGCATGCTAGATGAACAATGCAATCCTTGACCTATACTGTGTCAAGTATAGTGTGCCGTCTTGCTATGTAGTGATGTGTCATTCCAGACGTTCATTGAAACTTTTGCACAAGTGCATGCAAGTCTTTGTGAAGTGTGATCAATGACTTGACCACTGCGCACAACACCATCAAACTGCAAGATTATCTTGGCTGCAGTTTGATCTGATCAGATGGTTCATCTGTATGGCTATTTTCAATCAGATCTCCTCTGCCTAATCAAGGCCTGGCAGCAGTAACTTGAGCAACCTAGCATATAACAGATTATCATATTTTGTGGTTTGCAGGAGACCGCATACCTCATTGAGGCTGTTGATTATTACAATGAGTTCATCAACGGCGCCAGCAGCATTGCGGCTGTGAACAACTGGGACAATCAGTTCTATGCCACCAGTCTTCTCTTGTGGCAGCTGACTGGCAATACAACATACGAAGACAAAGTGGAGGTGAGACGTCTTGCCTTGACTTTGGCACACTCACAGACAAGTTTGGCAGGGATATTGAGAACAACAGTGTTCTTGCTGCTGTTGTGTCGCCCCACAGGTTTGGTAGCCAGCATTGCAGCAGCAAAATCTGCACAAACTACTGATACCATGGCATCTATGATGTTAGAGTCGTCAGCTGCCAAAGCAGGCTTGTGACTTCACGAGCCGCATGCTGCCACTCACGCTTTATGATGTCACATACTTGGGAAGCAGGCTCGGTGACCACTGCTTGATGCCTTGCTTAATCACAACCAGCAGCAGCTTCTGAAGGCTTTGTGTGACTGCTGCAGTACTTCCTGAGCAGCTGGTACAATGGTGAGAACAGCGTCAGTTACTTGTCGTCTGGCATAGCTTGGTCAAGTGCTAATGGCGGTGCCCTCAGAAACACCGCCAACGCAGCATTCCTGGCGTTGCTCTTCCGGCTAGGCGAAAGCCCATACATTTCCAGGACTTACTCATGCTGGGCTCGGCGTCAGATACAGTACCTGGCAGGCGCCGGGACTTCCCAAGGCTACGTAGTCGGCTTTGGGGACAATCCGCCCTTGCTAGCGACTCACAGAGGAGCATCATGTGCAGATTCCGTGGCAAATTGCACAGGCACTGTGACGTCCAGCGCAGAATATCTGGCTACCTCAGTCAATCCCCATGTGCTGAACGGTGCGCTTGTTGCCGGCCCAGGAGATGGTTCTTATGTCGACTCCAGGACGAGTACTGACAACACAGTGAGCATAGAGTACAACTCTGCCTTCATGGGGGCGGTGGCTATATTGGCCAACGAGAACTGGGCCGTATGCTGGAAGCGCAATGGAATACTAGATCAGACTGGCCACTACATAGGCAACTGATTTAGATGTTAACTTTGCTACCTGACAATCTGTTTCAAATTGAGTGCGCGTTGATAAATATAAATATAATTATGCAGCTCAATTTGAGCATTGCAATATGTGTAAGCATCACTTACACATACATTGCAGATACACACAGCCTGCTGTACAACATATGTAATTGCTTCACTAGATGCTATGATGATTGCACATTGCCCCATGAATGCACACAGATGTAAGAGGTCGTGTGTGGAAATCAATTGTACTAATGTTATGCATACGCAAAGTGGGATTACTGCAGGGTGCATTCCAGTCACGTTTGCAGGATGCACTCAGCTGTCATTACAGCGAGTGATGCAACAGCCGAGCATTGCCTAAATGGCCTAACCGCCCAGCTGTCACCAGATTTGATAAACATTAAGCTGAATATGGTACATGAGAAAGACAGTGCATGTGATCTGCAAACTGTACACTACACAGCAACAGCTAGAATGTCTCTGTGCACATCTTCTACATGCCGCTGGACCTGCTCAAGAGTCTGTTGAATGTGCAATTTGTGGTGGAACAAATGCTCTAGTGCTGTGCCCAGCTCCACATTCAAGCCTTGTACTTCACTGTCGCTGGCCCTGCAGCGCACAGAGACTAGCTAAATGGTCTGGGGTCCTCGAAACACCATATGCAAGCACAAGAGGTTGCATGCGTGACAACATTGCCTATGCTGTTGACCATGCAAGTTGCATCATCAGTTGCATGTCTGGAAGTTTAACAACATGCCCATGTACTGTAGCTGCACAGGCTAGCTAGCTGGCACTGCAGCAACAAGTTGTGTGCAACTTGCTGTGGCAGTGGACGCCTTGCAAAATGCTGCTAGGCACGTGCATAACTTGAGACAAATATCAGATCTTTAAATCACACTGATGTCAACAACATGTGGGTGAAGGCAAACGTTGCCTAGTTGAGCCAATCTTTTGGCATGCACTGGACTGCAGCCATTGTCTTGTTGCAATGGGCTTGCCGGCAGCAGCTTGCGCAGAGAGGGTGACAGATAATGCAGTCACAGGGTGCATGATGAAGAACAAAAACATAAGCAAGGTTCCCAAGATCTGCACCTGGTGACTGCCTGTGCCATAGATGCAGGTTAGACACTCAAACTTGTTGCGATGATGTCAGCAGCAGCGACGATCTAGCAACGTCATCATGCTGTGTATACACAAAGCAAAGGCTGCATTCATTGCAGGATGTGCAATGTACATACCAAAACTGTTTTAGACGATCATGAAGATTGTTCACTTGAATCGCAGCAGAATCTATTGTGCTATACATGCACAGTAAGCAGCATGCATTGAGCAGCATGCATTCATTGCCAGATGCATACCAAACCAAATCTGGCATTGGGCAGCTCAGGCACTGCTGTGCCCACCTGGCATGGTTCTTGTGAAGCATGCAGTGCACACAGCAGCAGATGGCGCAATCAAATGTCTCACCAACCTGTGACTGTTCCAATCTTGTGTTTTCTCAAAGTAACGGCTCTTATGCTTCTGGACAACTTCACACAATCTATTCACAGATCTGTAGTTAGATGATCGGCATATTGAAACACGCCAGCAAACAGTTGCCACTGTCTCTTGAGTATGCATTTCACGTAGCCTTGCTCCACTGTGTTTGGACCATGTGCCGGAAGACACCATCAGTTTCCAGGAAATGCTTACCTAGCAAGGTCATCATACTGGGTATGCATAGAGCGCAGCTTGTCTTCACTGGCAGCCAGGGAATGGGAGGCCTGGTTGCGCAACTGCCCCACCTGCTCCCTCAGCACATCAGCCTGCCCGGCAGTGCCCCTCACCTCCACCTCCAGAGCCTCCTTCTGACCCCTCAAAGACGCCTCCAGCTTGTGGACCTGCAAATATTCAATTTGATGATCCCCACAACAGGCTGCATAAGAAGCTTTTGTGGTGTCAAGTAGAGGGCAATAGACGCCCTGGTCATTGTTGTATAGGTTGACTTGCTTGTCCAGTCTGATGTAGACCTCATCAGATTTGGTTATTCCCCCCAGAGGTCTACCCAGCCTTTGGTATAAGCTGCAATGTGCCAGGTGTGACGCGGCAGGTCGCGGGTTCAAGCCTCAGTAGTAAGATGCTCATAGCCAGATGGAATGCGATCAACATGCAAAAGAGCACAGATTATACAAGCCTGTCAGGACTGCCAGCTAGTGAAGGGGTGGAAGGACAAGGACATGCCTGTGTGCCCAGGCCAGCATTCTCTTCTGTGCGCTCTGTGAGTGCTTCCAGGCCTGCATCCAGCCTCTCCTGGACTGCTAGCACCTCCTCACTCAGCTCGCGTGCTCGTGCTGCTCGCGACTCACGCAGCCGAGCCAGTGCTGGCTTCACCTCGCCCTGCATGTGGCATGACGCTTGCTCACATGATTGATGACTGTACACCAGGTGTGTGGCACCTGCTACAGCCTGTCACTGCCTATCTGCTCTTGCTGTGTGTTGGCAGGAGCCCCCATGCAGTGAAGTTTATGTGATCTGAGGCAGACATGTTTCCATGGCTTCAAGGGCCATGTTGCATTTCTGGTCTCAGCAGGCTCAGCTGAAGTGTCGTGTCTTGGTGTAAAAAGTTACAGTCGTGTGTTGGTAGATTTCAGACAGGTCACACCAAAACAAGGAGGTGTTGACTTGCTTGCCACGGGTGAGAATGTATATAAGCAATGCGCACAGGTAGCAACAGGCCATGTCAACACTGCAACGGACTCACGGACAACACAGAACAGTCTCAGCAGGTCTGGGCAACAGCAACAGCAGGCGTGTTGTGAGAAAGCAGTAGTCTTAACAGCGAATTTGGTGGCAGCAGAAGCAATGTCAGCAAACCAGATGACGTGATGTAGGGAAGGAAGGCAGCCACCTTGAGGTCTGCGTTGATAATGTCAGAGGCAGTGGCACCTGCCCTGTCTAGCTGGATCTCAAACTGCACCCCACCAGCGTACTTGGCTGTCACAGGAATGAGCTGCAGCCTGTCTGCTGCTGTGTGGTAGGTCTGCAGCCAGCAGGAAAGCCTTAGCAAAAAGGCAGCAAAGAGAAAAGGAAAGACTACGGCTTTCGGCGTCAATCTAATGAGAAGCCAAGTATGATACCGGGCTGCCCAGGTAAGAGGCAGCATGTGCTGTTGCCAACGCCAATGCAGACACGAGACTTTTGCTGAGCTGGCATGCAGAAGGTGCAAACACTAGACTGTCAAGGGCAGCTCAAAGCTGAGACATACCGTAGCGATGACTTGATGTCAGCGCAATTTTCATCTCAAATCACTTTACAGGTAGCTGCACGGGTGCTCCTCAAGTTGTAGCCATGCAGCATGCATGGCTGATAACAAGGTATCCAGCAGCAAGATCTCTGGCAATATTCAAGTGATTCTCGTGCTGTGCTGACCTGGACAGCTGTCTCAAGCTCATCCAGGCTGAGCTCAAGCTGCACATCCTGCTCATACACTCGCCGCTCCAAAGCCTCCCGCTGCCCACACACTCCTGCCAGGATCTCAGCCTGCTTGCACCTGCACGGCAGCATCAGCGCCTGTCACCTGGCGCTGCACGTGCAAGGCTGTCAGGTTGTATTTGCATTCTTTCGGCAATTCCTGCAAGTATCTGTGGATGTGGCTGTGAAGCGCTGACTTGCATGCTGCTTCTTGTGAATTGTCAGACCATGTGGATGTCAAAGCATGGCATATGAAGAGTATTTGTGCAGCTCATGCTATCTTGCACAGGCATAGGCATGACTGATTGCATGGCCTGTGGTGTGAGGCGTTTGGCGGATTCATGTCCATGGTAATCCGAGGTTGAAACACATAGAAGCAGGACCACGTTCCTCCAGTTTATGCATGTAGCAACTACTTTTCCCAAAATCTGGCCAGCAACTGCCGAAACCTAATCAAAGAGATGTCTAAGTATGCACAAGAAGGACAAGGGGCCCACTTTTCTTGGTTCATGCGCACAACATCGTCCTTGTTGACGGTCTGGCCAGCAATGACAGCCCTGAGGGCATCACTCTCTTGCAGCACGCTGCCCAGCTGCTCTTGCTTGCTCTGCAGCTCCACATGCCGCTCCTGGAGCTTGCGCTGCAGGCTCTGCTTGTGACTCTGCACCCACAGCTGCAATCTTAGTAGCGGTTTGAGAACCAGCACACAGCTATCTCTGCTTGTGACTCTGCATCCACAGCTGCAGTCTTAGCAGCGGTTTGAGAACCAGCACACAGCCATCTCTGCTCGTGACTCTGCACTCACAGCTGCAGTCTCAGTAGCAGTTTGAGAACCAGCACACAGCTATCTCTGCTTATGACTCTGCACTCACAGCTGCAGTCTCAGTAGCAGTTTGAGAACCAGCACACAGCTATCTCTGCTTATGACTCTGCACCCACAGCTGCAGTCTTAGTGGCAGTTCTATTTCATTTTATACCTTACAGTCTGGGGTGTGGAGCCAGTTGTGACTCAGCAGACATCCTGGCTTGAAAGCACAGCTGTTTGAGAACCAGGACACAGCTATCTCTGAGCAGCAGCATGCATTTCAGCTCTGCACTGATGTCCTGAGATAGAGCTAAGCCCCAAGACTGGCAGTCACTTTTGGTTGGGCTAGCAAGCAGCATGGTGCAGCGCAACACATTGGCAGGAGCAGTTGTGTGACTGAGGAGCTGTTGGTCAGCTGTGCTGGCCAGAGGTGCAATGGTTTTGAGCAGGCAGTCATGACATGCACTGGCCAATCAGTGTAGACAGACTCAAAACCAGGACATTCAGACACAGATCAAGTGCATAGAAACGTGCCTGCAGGTTGTCGATGAGGGTCCTGAACTTGTCTCTGTCCCTGATGTGCTCCCCCTGCTTGGCCTGAGCCTGGCTTAGAGCTGAAGGCTGGCTGCGTAGGGCGTGCAGACGTGCTTGCAGCTGTTCATTAGCCTGTGCGCATTGCAGTCGTTGAGTTGTTGCTCTGCCTGTGATGTGTCCATAGTCTTGGAGCCATGTGCTGACTGTTGATGTGGGTGTGACAGTGTTCATTGAGCTGTGGCAATGAAGGTGATGCAGTGTGCTTCAGCTGACTGTTGCCCTTAATACTTATATGGGGCATCTACACTTGAAATATGCCCTATGATATCTGTCATGAGCAGACTCTTTGCCAACAATGCTGTGACAGCTTGGTAAAACGGCACATTGCAGCAATGCAAATTGCAGTTATTGTGTCACATTGCATGCTGCAGCCTAGGTGCCCAGCCGACAACAAACTGATCAATGCTCTGCAACCAGTCTCTGAGAGCTGTGAAGTACTGAGTGTGTCTGCACACACCTAGGCAGAACGTCCAGCCCAACTAGCATGCATCAGAGTATAGTGTTTGATGCAGTGCAGACATGCAGGATGACTTGGAATTTTGATGCAGGCCCACACCTGCTGCAGCTGTTGGTTGCGCTGTCTGATCTCCTGCACTCTGTCCTCGGCCTCCTGTGCAATCTCATCGTCCACTGCCTGGGACTGGTAGTCATCCCCAGCCAGGAAGTACTTGTAGGACTTGGCAACATACTCAAAGAAGTCATGCTCGCTTCTTTGCTTGTCATCGAAAACATCTGTTCTGGCCTGCAAATGCAGACAAGCTGATTGGATGCGCTGCAAGACAAATGCTGCAGGTGCTGATCAATAGTCAAGCTGTCAATACATACTCCTTGCAGTGTCTGATCAGGCTGTGACTACTACAGCAAACAATAGGTCAGTGACAAGACTCTTTGAATATGATCCAGATCAGGCAGAGCAACTACAGCAAACACTGTTTACTGCATGACAAACTTGCTGCAGCTTTGCAAGTTGTGCATGCCTGCAACCTCAAACTACCTCGTCAGCTTTTTCAGCATAGTTGAGGAGCTCTACTACCCAGTTCATGGCTGCCAGCAAACCGGGCCAAGTGTGAGGGCTTCCCACAGCAAACAAGGCACTCTTGCTGATCTGAAAGGGGTACTTGAGGTGCTTGAACAGCTGTGGAACATCCTCCTCCATCTTGCCGAGGGGCTTCATATTTGGATCCACTTGACGCAGCAAGAACTGAACTATGCTGAAGACATCCTTGCTCATGGGACTGGTCAGTGTCTTAGGAGACACAGCGTGCTCATATCCATGAGTGCTCAGGTACTCTATGAGCTGACGAATGCAGTCATGCTGGTGAGCCTTGTCGCTGACAGGCCGAGGATCTTGTTTAGGGCCTGAGATTTTCTTGCCGTAAGTGCTGGACCGGCGCTGAACGCCTGACAGGGTTGACAACCTGCTATTTGGTTGATTATTGTTGGCAGCCTTGGGAGCCAGTGACTGACGGCCTGACATTGCCGTGACTTTCGTACTGCTTTTGCCATCTTTGGTTATGCGAGAGGGCCCGAAAGATGTTCTGCTGTTCAGCTGTGCAGGACTCAAGCCTCCTAGCGTTTGCCTTCGATTCATACTCGAAGACGGCTCCCAAGGCCAGCTACAAGTATTGGACACGATGCAGCCGTGCAGTGCGATGCTTTGCACGCTGATGTGATTCAGTGTCTGGCCGCTTCAGCCGAATTGCAAAGTCGCCATCCACTTAACAAAGTTACAGGCTGCTCAACAGCTGATCGGATTTTAAAACTGCTTGTGTCATTGGGAGGGCGAGTCCGGAGGGCGTGCCCCTGATGTACAGCTGTCAGGGGACCTTTCAAAGGTCACCTTTGCAAGACTTTTGCACTTGCACATGGTGACGTGACATGACGAGCAACTCCCGCTTGGGTCCCCATTGTGTACTGTATAACCTCTATACCACAATGGCTTCTCGCCTGCAGCTGCACAAGCAATACATGGTGTTTCAGAAGCTCATGCCGCATCTTCAAAATGCTGATGCTCTGCCTTCACAAAACATGGACCCTTTTTTGGTGAATTGATCAATGCGTTGCAGTGGCACTCGCAGTTGCCATCTGCAAGCAAGTGCTAATGACTCACTCTGTAGATCATCACATTTTTGAACAGTATGGCAAGCTTTGAGGTCATCAGTGGATACCTGGTAGTCTGCTGGCCACCAAACACGTAATTTACAGACGATCAGGCCATTGCCCCACTCAAACATGTGATAAAACAAAGTATTTGAACTACAGGGGATTGCCCTACCATGCTATATGGACAGGACAGGAACAGACATAAACATGGTGCAAAAACCTTTTATCTCACAGACGTCTGTTATCATTGGAACTGCCTGTCCTAAATACACTAGACTTTGGTCTGCGATTTGCGCAGGGTGTCTTCTCAACGACAGTAGCACTGCTGTCAACTGCCATCAGCTCAGTGCTCAAAATTGACAGATCAGGGCTGCACATTCTATGCAGCGCCTGTCTCACTTGCTAGGGCAGTGAAAATGTCAGTGCGGGTCACAATGCCTACTAGCTGAGCTTTGGTGTCAACCACTGGAATCCGGTGCACCTTGTGCTTGAGCATCATTACAGCTGCGTCTGCCACTTTGTTCTCGGGTCTGGCTGCAATTGGAGGTGTTGACATAACATCTCCCACCGTAGATCCACCCTGCAAAAGGACAGAGAGATCAGATGCTGTTTAACTCTGCTACTCCTTCCAGAAAACAATTCTACAGAGGGCCTGTAAGCTCAGCGCAGAATAGCTTGCCTTCTTCAGATCCTTCTTGGACATGACTCCCACCAGTGTCTTGTCAGACTGGCTCTTGGTGACAGGAACGCCAGATATGCTGTCAAACAGGTTGCCGAGGCTGTCCAGAGTTGTGTCTGGTGTCACGGACTTGACGCTTGTGGCCATGACGTCCTTGAGCAGGTTGCCCGCGTCCTCCTTGAACAAACTGTTCTTGAAGAACTCGCCCACGTCTTCGTAAGAAGCCAAACTCCAGTTCACAGGCCATTCTCCTGATAGATCAGCTTCTTTCTCGTTTGCAGCGCGTGTGATGGTTCTCTGAACGCCTCTGGTCCGAGACGAAGGACGTGTAAAAGCTGCTGTCAAAGCCCGCGCTGATCGGATCTGTTGCTTGGAAGAATGGCTACATGTGTTCGGCAGAACATGACCTGCCAGTGCATTTGCCATGATGCCGGCAAAGACTTTGTGCTTGAAGTAAACGCAGGGCTGTGGCGATGTTTGGCTTGCCTCGTCAACAGGCAGTGATATCTTGGCAATCGATTCTGTCTAGGTGTAAGGTGTCCCCAAGCTAGTCCCCAAGGATAGCTCCCGATCCCTAGATTGTGCGTGCGTGCTTAGGCATGCTTCATATCTCTCTTTCTAATCTCTGAGCGCTCTGAGTGCAACAAAGCGGCAGTCGGTACGGGAACCAGAGAAGCTCAACATCGCCGCTTGCCAAAGGGTCACCTTCAGCCAGCAGCAGCCGTATGTCATGTTAGTAGCTGTGTCATCTGAGTAGGTTGATGTGACAGTTGTGCCTTGCACACTGATATCTAGGCCCTTGTTCTAAACGATAGACCCAGTTTTTTGTGCATGGGCCGTCGCATTGCAGGTAATACGCTCATGGTACGCCTGCCGATGATTGCGTTGAAGGTTGCTCATTGCCTACTGCTATGTAGACAAGCTCTTCAAGCTGCGTTTGCCGCCGGACTTGATAGAAGCTGCCAACCCTGGATGTCCTGAAGAGTTTAGTGCTGGAGACATCGTCAGTCTGGGTGTGTGCTGCTGGCCCAGCCCTGGCACTGTGTCATTTCCACAAGTTAATTATCTCTGCTAGTGGGTCCGAGTTAGAACAAGCACACTGTTACGCAGGAGGGCAGTAACTAGCCAGCTCTGGTCAGACCATCCACAGTGTTGCACAAGAGCTCAACTTGAAACCATATGACATAGTCAAGTTCAACACAAAACTCAATCCTATCTATCCACTCTATCTTGACTGTACCGCTCCCTCCTGGTAAGTGCAGTAGCTGTTAAGTGTACGGTTTGTAGAATGTCATTGATGGCTTGTTCAAGCTTTGTTGGTGCGTGTAGGCAACAAAAATGAGTGACGCTGCAATTCAGCCCAAACTCAGGTAAGCTTCAGCGGTTTGCAACACTCCACCTGCATATGTTGGCTAACTAAGTTCACCTGTGCATCTGTTTGTGCGGGGACATGTTGAAGCGTCCTTGTGCCAGCTCATTGTGCTACATCAACTTGGGCTGTGCGTTTGGTATGAAGGTCGCCTAGTAGGGGTCTCAAGCTAGCTTGGCTCCCAGATACCACCCTTCCCACGATCCACAGTCATCATCATCACAGGTGTGTGCAATGGGCGTTTGTTTGTAGGCGTGAACACTGGGACCACTGATGAGATTGAACCAACCTGATGTGCCCAGAGGTACCCCAGCCAACTGCTTGGGCCTTTAGCGGCAGCTAAGGGTTGCTGTCAAGTTGTTGAGATTGGGACGTCCAGCTGGGATTCAAGAAAATGTTACCATTGAGCCCTTTGTCTGGTGGCTTGATGATGCCCACATTCTTGTGCAAGCTATTGCATGGCAGAATTTTTGTCGGCAGGCGTCCTAGATGTGACCTCATCCTGGAATTGGAGAGTCACAATTCTGTCACATTATTTCCATGATGACTGTATACATGACATACGCCATTGCTGCACTCTTGTTTATCTGTGTTTCACCCTACAACCATGCTGACCCCCACTGGTGTACTCTCAACACCTCCAGCTTGTGCTGACCAAGGCTCTAACTTCCTACTGCGCCATGCTTGCACTCGCGTCACTGTCACCAACCTGTCATACTGAGGGGGCATTCTCAACTACTCTGAAACATGCAAAGAGATTTTTGTACTTCAGTGCAGCTATCTCAGGCAAAATAGTGTGCTCAAGGAACAGCATACCTCGGACAGTCAGGTGCAGTACAATGAACATTGCAACTGTGTCATAGCCCTTTTCGTTGCACTACGCCAGAGTGTGCGTGTATTTCTTCCAACAATTCAACAGTTATTGTAAGCAGAGAGTTTGTTCATCACTGGTCCAGTTGGACAAGGCCTGCAACTTGCATGTACAATTGTACAATCACTTTGGAGGTTCAGACAGCAGTACAAGAGGTGCCATTAGAATGCAGCGCAGCTGGAGTTCTAGTTAGCTCAGCAGCAAAGACAGCACGATTTGTTGATGGCAACTTCGAAACAGCCTTTGCAGCTTGTAGACTAACACTGAACCCTTGCTTCTTATGACAGAGAGTGTTTGGCAAGGTAAGGACTATCCCACACATTAGACAGCAGCGAGACAGATGTACAGGGGAATACCTACAGCCAATGCAGCTTCAAGAGAGAAGTCGCACATGAACTTGTATCAGTCTCTTTCGTCTACAGAGGTCGAGGGAGCTAGTTTCAATAACACAAGGAAGAGACTACTGTAAAGCAAGCACCCTCCTGTGTTTCTTTCTGGCACCTGTGGCATGCAATAACCAGATACCACTTTAATGCCTTGAATGCCATCCTGGGTTATGCCTCAAATTTGCACCTGCTGGGATTGCATTAGTCCCGCCATAAGTCTTGACCCCAAGCTTGGCTGTTTGAGGCACATTCCCTGCGTGCCAATCAGCTTCACAAGAGGTTCTCTGAAAGCAGCATCATTGACAATAGCTGCAATTGCTAAGCACATTTAGACACGGCAAATGCTGTGCACCTGGAACAAGCCCTTTGGGCATGCAACAAAATTGCCAACAAGACATACAGGCTGACCATGAGCAGGGTTGCAGCTTCATGCCAGCTTCTCACCTGTGAAGCCTGCTTCACCATCCCTCCTTGCTTGTAGAAGCATCCTCAAGCTGACAATTGCATCAATCGATGGACCTACAGACCCTGATTTGTCTCAATGGCACTCTTGATGAGGACATTTGCCACTATACGGGTGTGAGCCAAAAAATCTCCAGTGACAGGGGAGACGGTATGCTGCTGAAGCCAGGTCTCTATGGCAGCCTTCTCATAGGTGTGCCCATCTGCAGCAATCACTGGCTCCACCATCAACACCTGCAGGCAATCAACTGCCTCAGTGCTTGTATGCCCTCAGTATTCCAAAATTGAACAGCCCCCGCCTCGTAGACAAGCAGGCATCAGAGGACCATCACTACACAGCGGACTTCTGATGTTGTCACAGGCTATGGTACCAGTGATTCATTCAATGCTTTGCAGTTTGGGGTGTGAAGGCAATTGTTTGCATGGCAACATTGCACCTCGTACATGCATACACATATGCTTGCATTGTTACGAATTATCTGTCAGGTGTGCCCAAGTATGTGTGTTGTGCACCAAGATGCACCAAAACACAAGACTGTAAGTGCACCCAAGACCTTTGAACCCATACATGTGTTGTCTTAGCAGCCAAGGTGCATTAGCTGATTAGTGTGCATTCTACAGAACAGTCGACGTCCCACTTTCCAATTAAGCTGTTTTAAACTGTGCAGATGTTCAGCCAGCTGGCAGTTGGCTCACATCCATACCTTTGTGATGGGACAACAGAACAGGGTATGCAGAAACTTGGCATCCGTTTCTGTCATATGGTCCGCTGCATCTTGCCCTGGTGCCAGAGCAGGGACTGTCCCACCATGCCCTGCTTGCCTCTCTGCTGTCTGTTGACTGCTGTTGTTGACTGTCAGGGCGTCAAAAGAATCTGACACATCCATCCCAGTCTGGGACTTGGCTTCAGATATGGTGTCAGACAAGGGCCTGGCAGGGCTGGTGGTAGCCAATGGAGGGGTGGAATGAGGGGCTGCAGAGGCGTGCTGGTCAGAGTCAGCCTGCTCCAATGGTCCCTCACCTGCCAGCTGGGAGACCAAATTATCAACACGGGAAGGTCTGTTTTCTGCAGGAGCGGATTCAGTCTCAGATCTGAAGAGCTGACGCTGAACTGAGGTGGCTTCATTTTCAAAAGGGTACGACTCCTGGCCGCTTGTGGAGGGTTCCTGACCAGCTGAAGAGGGTTCCTGACCAATCTGGGAGGGTTCCTGCCCTTTTTGGCAGGGTTCTTGCCCAGTTTGAGGGGGGTGTGCATCTGAGGGTGAGTCATCCAAGGAAAGGGGGGGCGCGAGGGATGACTGGGCCTGCTGCTTCTTCACCTTCTGCTTCAGCTTCTTGGCCTTCTTGGCAGCTGCTCTGTCAGCTGCCTGCTGCTCATCGTCCCACAGCTCGTTGAAAGCAGTCAAGGCCGAAGCCTCTGTCTTGTCCGGCTGGTCAAGCACCTACGGGCCACAGCTGTGGTATCACACGTTGCAGGTTTGTGATTTAAAGTGTGGTCTAAGGCTGCAGATGGGGATTCAAGCCTAAACCATAAAATCTAGCTTGAGAATTGCATGATACAGCTATGGAACCAACAGTACAGCTTTGACACGGAATCTTGAACTCGTCCAAATGGCAACATGACAAAGGAATCTCACTACAAGTGTGGCTTGTACAAATCAGTCAGGACAGTGCAAAATCACGACCTGCTCCGAAACCATTGAATGACTTGATGACTGATGCAGACTGAACCTGACATCGCAACTCAACTGACTCAAGCTCAAGCTTGCATACTAACGTCGTGCCAAACCCGGCTTCTGCACATCAAGATGCAAATGTACATCAGGGCATTGACATGCCTGAGCAACCTGCAGTTTCTGCAGTACTTAAGTACTACTAAGCTTAGTAGCTACTACAGTCTACAGTGACACCAATAAACACATGCGCAAGGGGAAAAGCAGACAGAATACCAGCAGCTGTATAATTAATATAACCAGCTGTCACACATGAGCCACATATGTATGTGTGCTGTAGACCTCCTGCAGATATTTATTTGTCTAGACTTTTGTACATTTTTTTGTATGATGACTTCTGTATCGATCTATTGCATTTTTCGTGACATTGGTATCTCGTATCTGACGTGCCAACTTAGACTCCTAGTTGTTGCATGTTTGGCTTTTCCCATGCACGATGACAATCTCCTGATGATGCTTTGGTTTGTCTGCGTCATTCTTTGTCTGCTTCAGGTTTATGACAGAAACACACAATTTAGTCAGATGGGCTAGGTGGGCCCCAACATCTGACTGACTCCCTGCAAGAATACCCAACAGGTCTCTGTGCCAGTTTGTAAGCTGGCGGTGCTTTACCAAATGTGTGTCAAACCTACATAAAAAAACTTCTGCAATGGCCAGACATGCACCCGCATTTGTTCTTCATCTGTCGTACAGGACCTGTTGTTGCTGTCTTGACCTGGCTCAGTATGCACACAGTATAAGCATGCAAAGCACAAGAAGGAGGCATAAATGTGACATGCTGGTCATTGCTCCCACTGACCATTTCCTAGCTGGGAAGCCATTTCACTTGTAGGACTGCTCACACACGGACTCGCACCCTTACAATGCAGAGTCTGTTGCATGTGCAAAGCTAGGTTTATCATGTATAGGCCCCCACTTGTATATTGTCTGTGATGTGATGTTCTTTCATGCTGTATAGCGCATCCAGCATCTCAACCCGCAGACTGCCTGGCCCTTTTGCTCCAGCCTTGATGCCTACCTCAGCTGAGATCCTGCATCCATTTGTCTGCTCTTCATCAGCACATCATTGTCCCATCATGCAATTTGCTTTGCATAATGCCAGTTCAGGGAAATCACAACAATGCAAAGAGCCAGAAGCACACTCACCCAAAGACTGCAAGGGCAAAGGCAGTTGCCAGCAAGGGCTCTTCAGGAGCCGCTGTGATAAAGGCACATGCCACTGCAGTGACTGAGCAGCCACCAGCTGTGATCTTTGTCATCATGGCATCTCCATTGGAAACCTTGACTACGCTGTTGCCATCAGTGATCTGCACATCTGGGACTCTCTCTGCACATTGTCAGAGTAGGCAGACAAGACTGCACACAAAGGACATGCATTGGAGAAGATTTGATTGATGTCGAAACTGACACAGTAACTGAGCGATGCACGTCAGCCTTTTGCAAAAGAGAATGGTATGAAGCATCACTGCATGTCAGTTGCACAAGATGCAGTGGCAAATGTGCTTACAAGGTCGTCAGCCCCTGATATGCCCACAATGCATCCATATTCTTGCGCTAGCTTCTTGCCAGAAGCCAAAGCATCTGATGTGGCTGCAGTGCTGTCCACACCTCGAGTGGTTGCGCCTGCTGCACCAGCCACTGCCATGATCTCTGATGCGTTCCCTCGTATGAGAGTGGGCCTTAGTTTCAACAGGGAGACAATGGTCTGCATGCCAAAATCAAAATCAGAGGTTTTCATGCCATATTTGCTCAACTTGGAAACAAGCTTGCTTGTGGGGCATCACTGACATCGGACGTCAATGTGGGATTGCGGAATTGGGTCGGACTTACTTGAAAGTGAAGAGAATGGTCTGCACAGAGTTTGACCAGAGCATTGATTGCAGCTGGCATGCAGACAGGCATGCAAAAATGGGGCAATACATGTATATCATCCTGCTCTCATGAAGTTCACCATGTGAGAAAAGGTAAGCACCTTAGTTCTGAAAGCTGTTGCCCCTGCGCCTACTGGGTCCAGCACCCATGGCTTGCCCAAAGAGTTAGCCGTCTTGGCGGCAAGCTGCATAGATGCCACCCAGTCTGAGGTGAGGGTTCCAACATTGACCACCAGGCCTGAAGCTACTTGCTGGAACTCTTCGATCTCATCATAGGAGTGTGCCTGCAGCACATTGCTGTGAAAAAGGCTGTCATCAGCTTGTACACTATCTCATCACGGTCTCTGATGGACACGCATTACTGGCTGGACCTTGGGCAGGCAGTGGCGTGCATGCAACACTCACCATCGCAGGGCTCGCTCCTATAGCTAGCAAAGTGTTTGCCATGAAATCCTGTATCAAATCTGACTTTTTAGATCTTGAAGTGTGCTAATAACGTTGAAAACGGTGCGCAACACGGTCAACACCACACGGCATGCAAGCTTCGAGGTTAGCTTACCATAGAAACAAAGTTGGTGATGCATTGTATCAAAGGGTTCTTCTCCCTAACGGCTTGCCAAAGCCTCCAGCAGGAGTCAGCAGAAGCGTCGAGCTGCATTTGAGGTCTGATCCAGATCGTAGTGACTTCTGTGAGCGTTTTCGTTGAGCTGCGGTGCACGGCGGGCTCTGCACAGCAGCAGCAGAGCCCTAAGATCGATATACGCGCATGCTCGTGCACAACGGCGCACAGCACGCATATACCAATGTGTGACCAGTTACAACGATGAGTTGCGGTGTTTCGACACTTGGAGGACATGTCGGGAGATGCCATAGTCCTTGCGCTTGGGGGCCGTGGGCCTCCTGAGAGCGCTGGAGTTGCTGCTGCGTTGTGGCTTGATTCTTCTGCCGATGTTGCTTTGGCTTTGCATTCTCCCTTCGTCAAAAGTCTCGCTGACGGATCTCTTCCCAAGTATGCCTGCTCCTTGGAGCATGCAGTCAGCAGCTCGTCTTGCACGCTCTGTCAGACCTATCATGTCTCGTTCCATGTAGAACGCAACATATGATCCAGAGACTTGTATCAACCTTCCGTGCTTGTGCAGGCAGGCCTTTCAGCACTATGTGGCACAAGATGCCTTCTGCCTGAAGGCCTTTGCGCAGGCATATGCGTTGGCGCTGAGTCAAACACAAGTTCCAGAAGAGCGCAGTACTTTGCAGGCCCTGCTCAATGGTGTGGATGCAGAACTCAACCTGCATAAAGGTTATGCCAAGGTGACTGTGCTGTCCCTAACTGCAAGCACAAACTACACTCAGCAGATTTGGAGCTGATTGCTGCAGAGCTGGGGAGTCAGACTTGGACAGATGCAAGTGCCTACTGCTACTACAAAAGCATATATTGACATGCTGCTGGATGTTGCTTTACACCAGGTGGGTATTGCTCCACACAGAAAGCAACTCAGTCCAGAAGACATGCTTGATGATCATGAGCCTCGCAATCTGATCCACTGCCTCCAATGTTTCTGCTGCCATATCAAGCAGGCTAAGCTTGTGGGTTTCACCGCAGAGCCTTCCCTGTACATTAGCAGCCATGGTCCCATGTACCAGGCTGTATGCATACATTGGGTGCCAGCTGAGAGCAGCAGCAATGGCTGCGCCTAATACCATCAGGGCAAGGGGCCCATATGGCTCCTGGATCAAAGAATATTCTTCGGATGCCTTTCTGGGACTGCCAGCATCAAAGGAAGCGTTACTTGACAAGCTTGGTTCCTCGGTGCCATATGGTGAGACTCTTCCACTCTCAAGTCCCTTGCATGGAATCATGCTGTGCTTTTGCTGCGATATGGCTTGCAACCTGTTGCGCATGGTCTATCAAAGCAAGGATGTTGACAAATGGTTGCTGTGCCTTACTTTTGGTGGTAGATGGGTGCATTTGCCACTCGATCAGCAGCTAGCCTTGTCTGGTCAAACTGTGAGGCGAGTCTTTTGCTTTGAAGCGGATTCTGGAACGACATGCATGACTCGATCCAGTTTTGTCACATTAGAACAGCGACGTTGACTTGCTCAGCGATGCGTGGAACGCCCTTTCGAGTTGGCATCACTCGTTGCTGAGGGACGCCTCCATGTGCACTGTGCTTCTGGTCCCTGACGGGGACGAAATTTCGATCTAGACATGCCAGCTGCTATCGGTCATGCGAACACTATGCGCCGGCAACGGCTCCATCCTCTCGCGCACATCTGCTTACTGTTGCATCTCCTTCAGTCCGATACACTGTAGGCTCCAGTTGCGGCATGTGCACACGAAAAAAGCTATGCATGGCTTACAGCATGCCAAAGCTTTCATGCAGACTATCAGAAAAGGTATTTTATGCGGCTGTTGTGGCAATGCTATATGTACAAACATGACTGCTGACAGCAAGCACGTCTGCAGGTACCTTGCGGAAGCTATACAGGACTGCTATGCAGATGGAGGTGGACTTCTTCAGTGCCCAACCAGGCACTGGTCCACCTCCAGCTATCAGAATGCTCGTTGTAGACTTTGATGACACGTGCACTGCCACTGACACCACTTCTCAGGTCTTCAATACCGCCACAACTGCCACAGTGGAAAGCTCAGCAGGTCAGATGTGCAACCTGTCTGTACAATTATGTTGTCATTTGATCATGACAAGATGGCATGCCATGCTGTGAGCGGTCAACTACTGCTGTTGTTTTGCTGCAAAAACTGCAACCAGCAGTGACGTTGCGCTTAGATTATAAATGACAACATATGCTACATGCAGACAGTGAGAAAGCTGATGTGCAAAACAGACTGGAAACTCTGAAGGACAAGCTCGTGCAAAATTATGTGCAAGAACAGCAGAAGCTATATGCTGAGCTGTTGCCTGAGGTGACATATAAGCAGCCATGGTGCTTCCATATTCTTGAATTAATGCATGCCGCCATGGCAGTCTCTTCTATGCTGCTTTACTTGTCAGTGACGTCATCAAGCTGTGCTGCTGCATCCACAACAGCAGAGATTTAGCTGCCTCTTAGGGTCCCAAGCATCTGCAACCGTTGTGATCCTGATGCTGCGAGCATCCACACTAAGCACGGTCACACCAGTCCAACTTGCACGCTCCAAATGTTGCACAGCTTGTCGCGATCTGCATGGTGTGTACTGATGAGAAAGGAAAAGAACAGACTACACCTTTTGGCATCGATTTAGTGAGAAGCCAAGTATCATACCGGGCTGCCCAGGTGTGTACTGGTGACACCAATCACCTCCACAGGAGGTATGTTTGAGTCAGCATGTATGGGTTGCAGGGAGCCACAAACCCTGATGCCGTTGACCAGCAGAAAGCTACAGCTTTTGTGGACGCTCTGACGCAGTTTGACAGGCGCATGAACCAGGTTGTGGTGGACTCTGCCATCCTCAAGAGCATTCCACAGGGCAGACTGAAGGCTGCTGGTAATGCCCTGTGCTCTTCTCAAATGCTCAGTGGGTTGCATTGATGGTTTGGTCAAATTGAGCAACATGCCTTGTTCGGGTGCTGGCAGTGCCCTTTGCTCTTCTTTATTGCCCAGTGGGTTGCATTGACACTTCAATCAAGCTGAGCAACTAATCTCGTGCCTCATTGGGTGCTTCTGATCACTGCTGAGCTGTTTGGTCAACATCATGGATGTACGCAGTCTGTCAACTCTTGACTCATGCAGCTTCACAGATGCCTTGCAGTCACAATATTGAGCCAACACCTCAGTAGCGACCAGAAACACCCCGATCTGACAGTTACTCTGTCTGGATTTGCTATTGCCCTGCATGCACATCCTCACATATGCAATCATGGCTGTGGTTATGTCACAACGCCAAATTGTATATGAAAGTTTCTCAGATCCCTCTCTCAAGTGGAGTCCTTGTATCAGTCCCCAGGTGTGTCTAAATTTAAATTCATAATCTGAATCAGGCAAATCAGCTGTTGCACAGACCCATTGCAGAAGAAAGTTTTCTGCGTGTCACAGAGCTCTTTGCAAGCAAGGCTTTTACGTGGGTTTCTGCAGGTGAGCAGATTGGGCTGCAGGCTGGCTGCCTCACAGTGCTCACCAGGGCTCAGCAAGCCGGTGTCCCCACTCACATTGTCTCTGTCAACTACTCATCAGAAATGGTCAAGGCAGCACTGCAGCGAGGAAGCTTGAACATCGTCACAGCGTGAGTTGGAGCATATAAGTGCTGGTGTCATTCTCATTGTCCTTCATTCCTTCAACCATTTGTTTGTTCATTCTTTTGCTTGTGAGGTCACTCATTTGTTCATCCATCCTTTGATCAAATGTTTCTCTGCCCCTAGGGGCAGGTACGTCTAGCCCTGAGTAGATTGTATGGAGTCTTATTGTGGCAGTGATGTTGTCAGCCCTGCATCAGCCAGAATGCAATGCTTCTTCTACCTTATTCTGGTCTTCATTGTGTCTCGGTGAAGACTGTTCATATGCAAACCTGCAGATGCATCCTGAGCATCTCTGTATGAGACAATTGCAACACAGTATCTTGCATGTCATGGCGTGAGTACACATCCCGTGTCAGGCAGCTACTAGGGGGCTTGCTTAGGATGTGGATGATCTCATCCCATCTTGTTTGTTTGGTTAACACCTGAAAGCTTTCAGCATTCTTGCCTTGCAGGGAAGGTATCAGTGCAGAGGAGCGTCATGATGTTGTCATACACGCAAATGAGCTGACATATGAGCAAGGAATTAGCACAGGCGACATCATCAGGTACTTTGCACATGCCCCTTCTTCCTCAACCCAGCTTGCTGCCTCTCTCAAGCAGCTTGTTGTGGTTAGGCAAGCAATAGTTTATGCATGATTGGCCTAATGTGCAAGGCAGACCCCAATGATTGCCGGCATGAATCCACATTCCTGCCAACGCTCAGGCCCTACCCTACGCGGGGCATCAGCTCTTGTACCAGGCAAGCAATCAAACAAGAGCTCAATGATGCAACAGGAGGCAAAGCTATGGAATTTTACGTCTCCCCATCTACTGCAAAGTTCCAGAGACAACTTTGGAACCCACCTTAGATCTGATTACTGAACAAGTGTTGGCAGTGGCAAGGTTGTTAAAAAACAACTCTATGCTCAAATGCAGTGCTGTAGGGTGTTGTGAGTCTGGCAATATGCTGCTGTGTCAAGAAAATCACTGCTGTCATGTTTTCAATCAATCAATGAACTTACATTTGCTGTCCTTAGGACTCATCAGGGCAGTCAACACACAGTCACTGGCAAATCAGCATGCATTAAGCAAAGAGCTCTGTTATATCCCTACTGGCGCACCACATGCAGCATGACCCCACTGCAAAGCAAGTCGCTCAGCACACAACTGTAATGCCCCTGTTTCCGCAGTACAGCTAGCTGCTGACAGCTGGCACATGTCATCATGGCCTCAGCCAGCAACACAGAGTGCATGGTCACTCTCCTGATTGCATAACTGTTGCAGGAGGGTTCAGGGGGGGTCAGACAAGGACGCCCTCCTGACAGAGCTGATGCACCACACCAGCCAAGCCAAAGCTGACAGCACAGATGGTGCTGATGCTGAAGCAAGCAAGCTGGCAGTGTACATCGGAGACTCGCCTTCTGATTTCGCACCTCTGCTGAGGGCTGATCTAGGGGTAGTTGTGGGGCAGAACAAGCTGCTGAGGCAGGTTGCCAAGGCCCATGGTGTCAAGCTGTTGCCTCTCACTGCAGGTCAGTCCTGATTAAGCCTACATTTCCTCAGTGATGTTGGGACTGCAGTGTACAATTATGTCATCGATGTCATTACCGGGTAGGGGCATTACTCAGTACCTGCCCTCACTGACCATGGCTGTCCTTTGCCTTTGTGCATCGGTAAGCACAGCGTGGTTTGCTGCTTTGTCTGCCTAGCAAGGCCATTGGCATAGCTAGTCATGTGCATGTCTTACAAGGTATGTCTGTGTACAGACTCTGCACCAAGTCAAAGGGAAGGGCGAATTGCAGACACACCGACAGACAGACCATCACACACACGCAAGCATGCACGCACCATGTCTATACACGTATGTGTATGTTTATATACGTTTCTGAGTGCAGGTATACTGTGAGTGTGGTCTGGCACCCTCATGACTCAGTGCAAGCAAATGTGTGCATGCCCCATGCCGCACTACTAACGACCGTATATGTGTGTGCATGTGTACATACATGTGCGGTCGCAATAGTGCGGCATGGGACATACACACATTTGCTTGCAATGACTCATGAAGGTGCCAGACCACATTCACAGTCATACCTGCAGCTGAATGGGCAGCATGTGCAGCAGGCCCTCAGTTGATTGCTTGAGGCCTAACAGAGCCCTCTGTATACGCCCTCACACTGAAGTCAGTCATGTATATGGATTTACATGACACCTCAGAGCTGAAAGTGACTCATGCTGCCTGTCACTCATGCTGTGCTGCTTTGTGGGGCAGAATGCTATGCAAATCCTGTGGCTGACACAGATCTGTCTGATATGTGCGTGTGGAGCTGAATGCTGCATAGACCCTGTGGCTTGCACAGATCTGTCTGACATGTGTGGGTTTGTGCCTGCAGCTCCAGCCAATGGCAGGGGTGAGGAAGGGTCGTTGTATGAAGCCGAGTCGTGGGCCGCCATTGGGGCGTTTCTGTTTGGCCCTGACCCCTCAAAGGCCCTCACCCCTCACCCTGGTTCTGGCCCAGGGACCAAGTCAGGCATCAAGGTATGACTGTCTCCTTGCAGCCTTGCAACTCTGTCCAAAACGTACTTGCACTGCATCATACAATGTGCGTCTTGTCAGGAAATCATGACTCCTTCAACCCAGCAATGGCCTACAGGAAACACAGCTCATCTCTTACACCACTAGTGGGTATGAAGGCAGCTGCCCCTCAGCATCCATTTCTGGTAACAATTCAATAAAGGACCAATTTTACATGGACGCTCCAGCAATGCCACAGTGTCAAAGGCACTGCTGCCTAACTGTGTCCCTGATGGTTTGCTTGATACATCTTGGCGCCAACCCATGTTGCAGGCACACACATCCTGCGATATGCTAAACGCCTCAAGCCCTCCAGCTGCTGTTGCTGCCAAACTTACATGCATGCTTAGAGCAAACCACTCTATTGCAGCAAGAACGGCTTTGTATCTGCCTAGCTAGCGCTGGCTTCTACAGAGCATCTCACTCCCAAATGTAAAGAGCCTGCTTACGTGCCTGCTTACGCTAGCTATGACCTTGTTTCAAGCCTGCGTCACTGGCACAGGTTGGTGACTGTTGCCAAGGCCTCCAGATCTGGTTGTACAGGTGCCGAGAGTGATGACAGTGGCAGGGTCAGACTCGGGCGGTGGGGCGGGCATTCAAGCGGATCTGAAGACCTATCAAGCCAGAGGAGTCTTTGGCACTTCTGCCATCTCAGCCCTGACGGCCCAGAACACCAGGGGGGTCAGGGGGGTCCACACGGTACCCACCCAGCACCTGTCAGACCAGATGGAGGCTGTTCTGTCAGATATTGGCGTTGATGCTGTCAAGACTGGCATGCTGCCCACGCCTGAGGTGATCCTGCTGTCTTCTTCTTTGTGCTTTGACCTGGTCCTGCTACTTGTCTCTTACCCCCTGTGCACTCCTCTTTGTGACATCCTGTAGGAAGCTGTACTGAAGTCGCCATCACTGGCTTGCTGTCTAAGTCGCGGTCAGCTTCTTCCTTCTTCTCAATGCTTGACTGTTGCTCTTCTTCTTCTGTCTCTTGTTGTCTCTTCTTTTTTACCTTTCTGCTTGCTGAAGGTGCAAATGGCATCCTTCTGCGCAGACAGCACAAGCATGACTGATACAGCTGTCAGGTACCAAAAAGCTGCAGAAAGGGATCTGATGCTCCTTCAACATCATGCACTCTAATTCCCCTTCTTGCTGTTCCTCTTGACTTGCCCTCCCAGTAGTTTCCCTCCCTGTATGCCTGGCAGGCTCACAGGCTGCGAAACTGCCAGGCGCATGCTTCTGATGAAAGGCTTTCCCAGCTTACATTGCTCTCCAGGCCCGATCGCGTGTGCAGGCAGTCATGGCAGTGGCAGACGCTGTCAGGGCTCACAGGCTGTGAAACTGCCAGACGCATGCTTCTGATGAAAAGCTTCCCCAGCTCTCATTGCTCTTCCCGGCTCAACTGTGGTTGTTTCTGTGTGTGCAGGCAGTCATGGCAGTGGCAGATGCTGTCAGGGCTCACAAGGTGTCCGCCTTGGTGGTAGACCCAGTGCTGGTGGCTACCTGTGGAGACTCCCTGGCAGGCTCTGAGGTGGCTCACTTGTGTGTGTGTGTCTGTGTGTGCAGGCAGTCATGGCAGTGGCAGATGCTGTCAGGGCTCACAAGGTGTCCACCCTAGTGGTAGACCCAGTACTAGTGGCCACCAGTGGAGACTCCCTGGCAGGCTCTGAGGTGGCTGAAGCCCTCAAGACCCACCTCTTCCCACTGGCCACCGTCATCACGCCCAACCTGCCTGAGGCTTCGGCGCTGCTTGGCAACCGGCGAGTCTCTGATCTAGCCACAATGAAGCAGGCAAGCCTGATCTTTCATGTTTTCCTGGGTCTTGTTCTGGGCCATGCATCCGTCTTTGGCCATCTTGTCACCCCCTGCAGCTTACCTAAGCATCAGTCACTGCTGTGCAATGCCAGCCCTTGCAGGCTACCTGAGTATGACTCATTGCTGTGCAATGTCAGTCCCTGCAGCTTACCTGTGCACCAGGTATTGCTGCGCGATGTCAGCCCCTGCAGCTTACCTAAGCATCAGTCACTGCTGCGCAATATTAGCCTAGCTTACCTATGCATCAGGTATTGCTGTGCAATGTAAGCCCCTGCACCTTACCTGAGTATCAGTCATTGCTGTGCAAGTCTGCAATGCCAGTGTGTTTCTTGCAGGCTGCAAAACATTTGCACAAGCTTGGCCCTAAGTATGTTCTCATCAAGGGCGGCCATTTGATCTCAGTCCCCTCTGACCCAAACCACTCTTCTTCTGCCTCTCAACCCTCTCCCTCCTCAGCCCCCAGTCAGACCCCTTCAGCAAGCTCAGCCGCTCAGGACTCAGAGTCCGCTGCAGCCAGCCCAAGTGCTCAGGATGTAGAGTCTGCCTCAGCCAGCTCAGCCGCTCAGGACTCAGAGTCTGCCTCAGCTCAAGACCATGACACAGGTCAAGATGCTATGCACGACTCAGATCAGCCAGTGTCACAGCTCAGTGCAGACAGCAGCTTGGGGGAGGCGCATCTGCAGGGGCAGGCCTCATCACAACATACAGACACAGACAGGACAGAGCAGGATACAACTCAGCGCAATGGTAAGATGGACTAAGTTCAACCAGTCAGTACGCTTGTATTGGTGTTTGTTCACTTTGCACAGCTTGGCAGGTCACAGGCCCAATGTGGGTGCTGCAATGCTCGCCAGGCAACCTTGGTTGAACATACACAGCCTCGCAGGCTCAACTGCCCTTAACAGCTGTGCGAGTATGTCTGTGTGTGCATGCGTGTGTGCGCGTATGCGCTCCATTCTTGCAATTCCATTTGGATACACACCTGCTTTCACTGCACGTGCAAAGTCATTGTAGGAATTGACTCCACCTGCCAGACAGTGACCTTGAGATGTGGAGCACAGGACAGGCTTCTATAAGCACATGAGACGTGGCTGAATCCACAAAGGCAAACTTGTGTTTTTGCAAATATCAGGTGCTGGTGAATCAGCAGCAGGCAAGGCCACCCCCAGTGGGGATCCAGCTGAGAAGCATGACAGCGATGCACCTGCGATAGATGTGCTGTATGATGGCCATGAGATCCATGTGCTGGAGTCAAAGCGCGTTCACACTCACAACACACATGGCACAGGTGAGCTGTACCCGCTCTGCCTGCTGTGCCTGCTTTGCTGACAAGGTGCTGTGCAGATGATTGGACCATGTGCATGAGACTGCTGTGTGTATGCTACATCAGGATAAAGTGTTAGCTTGCCAATGGTGTTGCTGAATCAGGTGCTGCCAGAAATCACCCATGATAGCACTGTAGGCGCACAAAACACAAACACTAGCCTCTGTGTCTGTTTGTCTGTCTGTCTCCCTGTCAGTGTGTGTCTATCAATGTCTGTCTGTCAGTCTCTGTCTATCAGTATCTGCCTGCATGTCTGCCACTATGGCTTCGAACGCTGAAAGTCAAAGAATGCCCGTCCATAGTCCAGCCCACAGTATGACACATGTAGACACACACACATGCACTAGTCTTTGTGCATTGTGCGCCTGTACTTCTTTTGCAGAAACAGGGTCGTAACAGTATACTTGGCCAAGCGGCATGGCTGCCACACAATGTATACACACTCCAGAGGACACCATGGCAGAAGGGTCTGTCATTTGCATGCATGCAGGCTGCACATTAGCATCAGCGATAGCAGCAGAGCTGGCTAAGGGGCATCAGCCCTTGACTGCAGTGCAGAGGGCCAAAGCATGGCTGGGTGAAGCCCTGCAAGCCAGCGCTCCCTTACACATTGGCACAGGCCCTCATAGACCCTTGAATCATGGGTGAGATCTTACCTACCACGCATACTCTCTTCAAGGTTCTACGGTGGCTGTTTGCATGCAAAGTACTGTGGAACAGCAGAGGGCTTTTAATTGGCTGGGTGAAGCACTACAAGCCAGCGCTGCCTTACACATTGGCATGGGTCCCCACAGACCCTTGAACCATGGGTGAGAGCTTACCTACCATGCATACTCTCTCCAAGGTTCTACGGTGGCTGTTTGCATGCAAAGTACTGTGGAACAGCAGAGGGCTTTTAATTGGGTGGGTGAAGCACTACAAGCCAGCGCTGCCTTACACATTGGCATGGGTCCCCACAGACCCTTGAACAATGGGTGAGAGCTTACCTACCATGCATACTCTCGTCAGCTTCAAAAGCGCTGCTTGCAAGCAAGCTGTTGAGAAGCACTGCAAGCCAGCGCTCCATTGCAGATTGGCACCGGTCCCCACAGACTCTTGCATTATAGATGAGACTTTCCATGCACATATTTTCACAAACTCTATTGCCTTGCTGTCATACTGTCTTTGGTGGTCTTGATGAGCATTGCTGAGAAACATCAAGGGCCATAAATTGGCTGAGTGAAATGCTGCCAGCTTGGCTGAGTGAGATGCTGCCAACCAGCACTTCCTTCCATCTTGTGGTTTTGGACATGCAACCCCACCTGCGCTAGCCAACATCTTTTGACACAGCCAATATCTCCTCATTACCGACTGAGCCAACCAGCCAATAGTCCTTGATCCAGCCAATAGCTCCCAAGTTAGCCAATATTCTCTGACCTAGCCAATATTTTGTGGTCCAGTGTCTTACGCAGGATGCTGCTATGTTGCCAATGCATACTTCCCTGGTAAGCGTGTGATACAAATCCTGCCCAGCTCTGCCTTTGTGTGCTTCTGCAGATTGGCATGTTTCAGAATGCAAAATGAGATAGCTGTGAAAATAGACACTCCAGGCCTTGACTCATGTGGATGATGCTATGACTCCACCTGCAGAGCTTCAGCTGAACATGTTACAACTGAAACCACCCTAACCTTACCCACCAGCACTGTCGGAGTGTTGGCACTAGCAAGATTGGTCAGCATTGAGGTAGTGATTACTGTGTTCCTCATATTCGTTTTAGTCATCACGGGGATGAGTATGGTCACTTGAGCAAGAGCAGACGATATTGATTGAGATGTGATTGTCAAAGCTGTAATGAGACTACTGTTGTGGCTAGCATGATCTGACAGCATAGCACGGCAGCACAGGTTTGAGACAACAGACTGGGGCCATCAGAAAGCGCCCTTGGACCTGCAAAAGCCCTCCCTGGACTTACGCCTGTACGCTGTAACAGACCCTGCCTGCAACGCCAGATGCCAGCGCAGCAATGCAGAGGCAGTAAGGCAAGCCGTGGAGGGAGGGGTGACCCTTGTGCAGCTGAGGGAGAAGTCTGCTGATGGCGGCGTTTTTGTGCATGAAGCTCAACAGCTTGTGGAAATTACAAGACCTGCTGGGGTATGCATTCAGGCCTGCATTGACCAAGCGTGCACAGCACAAGAAGCGCACAAAACTGGCATGCACACTGACTTTGTACGCATGCATGAGGGGTCTTGTGCTGGTGCAAGCCTGTCTTGATGCTGCACAAACCTAGCATTAGGAGACACTGCTGGAAACTTGCCCTGCACAAACTCAGCAATGGGAGACGTTGTGAATGTCACCCTGCATGCTGTCCAACTGTTTGACTAGAGACAGGGCAAAAGCATAAATGTACAAAGGCGTCATGCACATTAACATGCACGCAGGTAGGTCTGCTCATCAATGACAGAGTTGATGTGGCATTGGCTGTGGGGGCAGATGGAGTCCATGTGGGTCAAGATGACATTCCAGCAAAGGCAGCTAGGGCCCTGTTGGGTCCCCACAAGATCCTGGGGGTCTCAGTCAAGACAGTGGAACAAGCTCAGCAGGCTGCTGCTGATGGTGCTGACTACCTGGGTGCAGGAGCAAGTCAGTTACTTCTTCTTTGTGACTGCAATAGCTGCATTGCGAGAAACCACTCCTGCAGTGTCGTAGCTTATGTTTGGCAGATCACATTACTGCATGTGTTGGGTGCATGGCAAGGAAATTGTCTGCTCACTCCTGAACGTGTCAGTTGCCAAGCGGGTGTCAGCACACACAACATGCTATCCTGCTGGGTCCTGCTGAGGTCTGGTAAAACACCTCAAGGTAATTTTGATGACATGTCTCTGCTGATGATCTTTTTGCTTGGGGATGTGCTTGGTGTTACAATGATATGTTGCACTGTCCCAGCAGGGATGCTGACACGGCCCTCAGCTTATGTACTTGCAATGCAGTGTTCCAAACAGCCACCAAGGACAGTTCAACCATCAGCATGGAGATACTTCAACAGATTTGCAAGTCAGTGGACATACCAGTAGTAGCTATTGGAGGAATCACAGCTGCAAATGCCAAGCCTACTATTGAAGCTGGCTGTCATGGAGTAGCTGTTGTGTCAGCAATATTTGGAGTAGAAGATGCGACAGCCTCAGCTCAGCAAATACGTGCAGTCGTCGACTCTGCAATAGCGGGCAAAGTGTGAAGCTGACGACTGCTGAAGGCCTGACTTTCTCCCTGCATTTGATGCTGACAGTAACTGGTACAGAACGTACAGTGTTCATCGCTCTGATTGCCAAGCTAAAGACACAGCTGCATGAGCCTTTTGAGCATTTCCGAACCAGATCCAAGTTTACATATCAACCTTATTCACCATCATGTGAACGCATGATGGCAGCATAGCTCTGCAATCGCACCATCCTCTCCCACATGCCTTGTCCCAAAACAAATTAACCTGTAGAGTTGACAGATGGGCACATAGTAGTGGATAATACCTGTAGTGTGGCAGAGATACGTTTCCTCTGACTATTGAGCAGCTGCTCGCCCCATACACAATCCAGTGCAGCCACGTGAGCGGTGAAGTTGCTCACTGTCTGTTAACACATCTGATCAGAGCAAACACTTGGAAACAGTCCACAAGGCTTGTGTGGTCTATGTGTGCACCAGCTGTACTTGATGTTTCAGTGGATGACTCACAGAGCGTTCATCTTGCGGAATTACAGGACTGCAACACATCAATGAACTAAAAATACCTTTCAGTGATGACTGAGACAGGCTGGCTGGAATCACCACCAGCAACTCATCACAACAAGAGTTGTCGAGCAGGACTTTTCATGCTGAGCTGTTGACATGCTTGCTTTGGAGACTTGCAAGCCAGGCATAGCCTCAACACCAGCTTGTGTATGTCATACAGTGCTGTGTGTCTCATGGAGCCCACGCGGGCAATGTGAATACAAGGGTAGAGCAATACTACATGCAATGTTCATGTCCTATCGGTGTCGCTGTTGCTGAAGCCAGCTGCGTGCTCTTTGCATGCAGGGTCGCTTCCACAGTACTTCCATCAAGAACAACACCTGGCAGGAAGGCAGCCATCGCTCACATACATACGTGTCTATACAGCAGCAATGCTGCGGATCACTGCCAACGCAATGCCCATAGTGTACAGACAGCTGCAGACACATTGCAGATGCAGCTTGTTAACATGCGCAGTCCGACATCAAGTTCTTCCAGCAATTAGGCCCCACAACATGCAGCAAGGTGGCCTTGACAAGAACGCTATCATGTGATTGAATGCTGGCTGTGCCTCCTGACACACATCAGTCACACTGTATGCAAAAGGGAACAGGCAGCTTACGGAAATGAGGCTGGCCAGAAGGGTCAGAGGGGCCCTTGACAGATCTCTCATGTCTTCTATGCTGGCTGTGGCCACCTGCAACACAATGGCATGTGGCAGTGGCAAATGATATGCACTGGCATCATGCATTAGATAGTTATGACATGAGTGATTAGCAAGCCCCAAAACCTGTCAGCAGCAGCACTGCACCACTGCATGCCACAAACCCCATTGGTGACACAAATGGTTTGCCACAAGCTGCCAACAGCAGCATCATATGTTCTAAACGCCATTCAGCATGGTCATTTGCTGCACTCCCATGCATGATTGTCACAAGCTAGACTGCTTATAGCATTCTGATCATAAAGACAGGATCCCTGACTTGTCTACTAAATTGACTGTGGGATACCATACTGCATGGCGAGCTGATTTTATTGTGACGCTGCATGGAGCAACGTCTTACATTCACGTAAATAGAACTACAAAATAAAGACCTGTGTCCTACCTGCTCAGGCGCCTTGGTGTATACTGTCTGATTCAGATCAAATGCCAACTGATCCGAGTCTTGCTGTGGCACTACAGCAATTTCCTGCAGAATCAAGTAGCTTGGCATTGCAAGTGAAGCTGCGTCTGCTTCTGTGCCAGTCTGCATGAAATATGGACTGGACTTACAGTGTAGTTTGTGATGTACTGTGTCAATGCTGATAGGGTGCGATCACCAGAATAGGTCAGCCTCTTCACCTGAAAGACACAATCACGATCACCCTGTAAAGCTTCAGCAAAACACACAGGCTGAGACAGGAAGGAGGCTGGACTTCGTTGTGTGGGAGGGGCTTATGTTTGTATACCTGTGTGTGAAGGCGTATGACAGGCACTGAGGTAATGCCCATTTTGATCAGGTCTGAGTAAGCCAGCTGCGCAGTGTCTACTTTGATGAACCGGATCGACTGCTGTGCATACTGCTGCGCCACTTCGTCCATTAAAGGCAGGAGAGCTTTGGAGAACAAGCATGTTTGAGAGTGGAAGGTGATGACAAGCGAGATGGGGAGAGGGCTTGTGATGGTCTGGCTTGAGCGCCAGTATGTGAAATACGTGTTCAGTCTGCACATGTGCAGTCAGCATGCTGTGTTACCAGCAACTTAGATGTTGGCTCAAGCAGCAGCATAGATAGAGTGTCCCTACCGCTGGCCTGAATGTGTCAGTTGTCTGTTGCCAGAAGGAAAGGTGACAGGTCTGCAAGTAAGTGCTGCAGTGCCCTGTTGCTCATCCCACAGCAAATCAGAGTCTGCCTCTGCGGGGCAGCTTTGTGATGAAACTAAGTTTGAGGTTAAGAGCAGCGCACTCAAAGCCGCAAAAGCAGTGCACGGCAGTTGCATATGCCACAGACAAAGCTCTGATCAAGTGAGGCTTGTAGACACCAGGACGCTTTTTGTGGTAGATCGCATGGACTCGATGCTTGGACGTGATTGGTCCACTGCGTTTGTCATGCGCTTGCGCAGTTAAGCGCAACTGCGATGTCAGGTGTAGTGACCATCGTCTGCATCAGTCATCAAGTCACCCAATGGTTTCAGAGCAGGCCCGTGATTTTGCAGTTTGCACATCCACGCTGGGGCATCTGTAAAGCGGGCAAGGCAGAAATCCTCAACATGCGAGTCCGAGTGAGTAGCAAGGTAAGCACTGTACTACAGCAATGTACCTGCGAGCTTGCTTAACATGTCTTTGGTCGAGTTGCGCGCACCCGCAGGATATTGTCGTCGTAGACTTGGTGCGCAATATTGACCCGAGCACCGACGTGTTGACGGTAGCCAGACTTACGTGCGAGGGTCTCGATTTGCTGCCAGAATTTGTGCACCTACATCACAAGGGAGATCTGTTGGCAGATAAGCTGCTGCTAAGACAGGTCGACTTGACTTCTTCTTGCGACAGCATTGGACGTAGTCACCTGGCTCAGGCATGTTGATGATCACTTAGCAGCATGCGCACGTCGTCTCATCCGTGATGCTAATGCTGTGCAGTTGCAAGCCAGCCCTTCTGAGACCCTGGAGCTGACTGCTGTCTTTGATGCGACGCTAGTCTTCCATGTCTGGCAGACAATCTGGCATACATCACTTATTCACGTAGGTCACACAGACGAAGCTTTCGACATAGAAACAATGTGGACAGCAGCAGCTGACCTTCTTGCTGATGAGCCTAGCTGGACAGTGCTCCAGCTGAATAGCCAGACCACACTTTCAGGCTATGTGGCCTTAGATCCAGCTGAGGAAGTTCCAGACAGTCTTTGGACCTTTGGCGCGGACGTGGACTCCCCAGACTGGTTGGCTGTCTCAACTCCAGCCAGACCTATGCTGCTGATGGTGGCCATGGTCATAAGGGCGCTTGGGAGTATGCGTGCTGTACCATCAGTAGACACCTGCAGAAAGCTGGCAGCCGCAGAGCTGGTGGGCAAGATCCAACAGATCAGCCTGAGACAGGCCAGCACTCAGACCGGCACTCAACAGCTCCCTAGTGCCCAACTCAAAGCACTCAGAACATCGTTGCTGCTCCTGAAGCCAGCCTGTCTGCTCACAAGCACGCAGACACAAGTGTCAAGCCTCTCCCTGTGGTCAGCTGCAGCAAGATCATGCGTCCAGGCTTATCAGCATGGCAAAGACACCTCTTCAGGGCACAGAGCTGCTGAAGCCGCTGAAGTGCTGAGCTTGACAATTCATATGGTCCAACTGACCGTCTCTGCTTTGAAGCGATTGGTTGCAGTCAAGTCATCTGCCGTCACTATAGCAGTGCCCGCCTGCTGCCAGTTGCTGATGTGTTTGATGCCTGACAGGTATCCCACCTTACAGAAGGCAGCTGCAACTGAGCTCATCCAATCAGGTACTAATCTTGCGTACTTCATAAATCCTACTGCGCTGTGAATCAAACTCAAAAAGCCATTACAATCTGGTGAGTGCTGTTGCATGGACACATGCTGTCATGCGTCACAGGCTTGAACTAAAAGCTGTTGTGTGTCAACTGGTCACAGCACAACAATCCTAGTACTGCAAAGCCTAGTACACAGTTTGCAGCTCGCCAGCATGTCAACGCAAAGGCGTTCATGCATGAAGCTGCTGCTTATGAGCTGTCAGGTCGCAAGCTACTACCTACTCCAGTCTGTGTTATTGCAGCAATTTGCGCATTTATGTCATGCCAAGTCGCTGTTCCCCCAGTGTTGCACAAGCACTACTTCCCAAAGGGCCATCCTCTGACATCGTAGGAATGGTTGTTTTGGTGGCAGCGCTGGAACTTGAGAGGGAGGTAGCAACAATAGCTTGTGGTTTGATCTGCCAAATGCTGGTGCGCCCTGAGCTGCCACTTGAGGTGGCAAGCTCTGCAGAAGAGGCGTTGCTGCGCTACCAGGCAGTCCCACGTCTGTGCAAGCTCCTGGGCGCAGACCTTCCTGCACTGCCTGTGCCAGAAGCTGACCTTGACACGGGTACGCTTGTTCACAAAGTTTCCACCTACAGGTGGTTTGGGACCGAGTTCAGACAAAAATTAATCAATCGTCATGAAAAGTCCTGGTCTAAACTGCAATGACTGCACAGGCGTGCAGAGAGTAGGCAGACGTATGTCAGGCCGTATGCAATACGACCAGTCATGGCCTGAGTGTGCTGTTACCCCCCTTGCTGTCATGCAATCTTTCAGCAACTTTGATCAGAGACGCTGTGCTGGAACGCCATTGTGATATGCTCTGTTAGTGCAGCACTTTTATGCTGTTTGCAATGTTTTGCTTTGGTGCGGTCAGAATTGTTGCTAACACGCTGAATGCGCACTAGTATGTGGTGCTCTGCAGATGCACACGTCCGCCAGGTGACGTGGATCGAGGGCACAGGACTCAAGCAGGTCCCAGGCCGCGCTCGCACTGCTGCACTCCTAAACAGGCTCCTCACATGCTCACCCCCACCCGCTGACCCCCACCAGGCCCTGCCCACCCCAACAGCAGCTGTCTGGGAGAGCATGCACATCTGTCTGGAGATGCTGCTGAAGACCAAGAGGGTCTTTGATGACGTGCAATTCACACCTCACGTCACAAGCTTGGGAGGCGTTGACCGCGTTGCTGAAGGCTTGTCCACCTTGCACAGAGACACGGCAGAGTTGCCATACAATCTGGTTGGGGGGCACCTGCCTAACCTCAGCCTTGATGTCACCCAACTCATGCGGTGAGCTGCTGTATTGTGAGACTGTCATCTGGGAGTATTGTCTCCTTCAAATTCTTGACAGAACCACGTTACTGGTCACACTGCCTTGTTCAGCAAAGTTGCTGACGTGAGTCGCCCTGCTTAAGGTCAAACCCATGTAGACAAGCTGCACCTGACCTACACTAGTCTTGAACACAGCAGGTCTGCACAGCACGCAGCCCTGCCTGAAGGCTTGCATGTGTTACTTGGTTGTGAATGCGAAGTTGATGCACATGCAAGTGCCTTATTCAGACAGACCACTACATGCTGACTGACTGAGAAGGGTTGCCCATTCTGCCAAGTAGCCACAGGTCATCATTTTGATGGTGGGAGAAAACATATCACGAAGTGGTCATAGTTTAGCATAGTTGGCCCCAATGACCTGAGTGAGTGAGTGAGTGAGTGAGTGAGTGAGTGAGTGAGTGAGTGAGTGAGTGAGTGAGTGAGTGAGTGAGTGAGTGAGTGCGTGAGTCAGTGAGTCAGTGAGTCAGTGAGTCAGTGAGTCAGTGAGTGAGCGAATGAATCGATGCGTTGTGACGCTGCGTGTGATGTATTCATATACTCCAGTTGTGAATGAGACATGCTAGCTGATCCTGACACCTACGGATCTGCGTTGATTAGTCAGAGCGCTGTGCAATGCATCTCATGATGCCATCTCATGATCTGCTTGCAGGTGCACCTTGACGGGTATTCTGATCCAGGATGTGGTCGAAGTGGCTGGCACGCCAAGTGCAAGCTTGATGTTGGCCTATCTCAGGAGATTAGCAACAGACCCTTCTGTGCTGCGTCTGGAACCAGAGGACATCAAGCCCACCGCTCAGGGCCATTTGAGGCATATGCCAAAGGGCAAAGCGTGCCAAGGCTGCGAAGAGTGCAACAGCCCTGTGTGGTTGTTCAAGGTTCGGAACGTGGCCACTCTGTGGGCTCAAGCATGTAAGCAAATTATCAGAACCCATCATCAAAGTCATGTTCTACCTCAATAGTTACCCCAAATTCTCAACTTGACTTGCATGAATGAAATGCACAGGTCTCTGCTGGAAACGCACTCGTACCGCGACTTTTTGCACTTTTTGAACAGTTCAGCTAGGCTCAAGAGCCAAGCGCATTAGGCATGGCTGGATGAAGGACAGCATTGGGGCAATGCTCTTGTAGGCGTTTTTGGCACACCCCTTGTGTGCAACTAGTGTCTGGTCGTAACAGATCTTGGCGCACGCAACTGGGTTGAGACACACCTAGCTGCAACACAAATCCAGCTGGCTCACCTGCAGATTCTCATTTCTATGTATGTGAAACTTTTCACCAACTTGTAATGTGTTCAACTATATTATATTGCGTGGCGAGTCATGTTGTATCCCATGATCCAATGCGACATCACAATACATTGTGATACGTCATATCAAATTCAATCAATCAATCGCGTTATAGTATCATTATCATTACTATTACTACACTTATTATATAAGTATTATGTTATGTTATGTGATTGTGTCTTGAGGCTCACATGTGATGATGCAGGCTATGGAGCCAGTAGCAAGCAGTCTCACTCAATTGCAGCAGCAGCCATTGATGCTCTGCACACCGCCTTGGTGGACCCTGAGCACTGCAAGCATCTGCTGCTCAACACGTACCATGTGACAGGCCCCGCCATTGTCAAAGGCAGCCTCCACACCGCCATCAACGGCTTGAAGGCTTGTCCGCCCGCACAGATGACGGCTGGTGCCTGCTTGGCAAGGCTGTGTACAGAGGTAACTCAAAAGCAAGGGATGTAGCGGCTGGACATAACTGATCGTCCAGGACATGGCAGATCTAGCATGACCAACACACCTCAGCACAGCCTAAACAATGTTCACAGCTCGGACATGCATTTTTGCCCTATTGCTTTTGTGCTGCAAGGGTAGGTGTAGGTGTGGGTTGATGTGCAAATATGATGGCTGGCCGTACTTGAGTCAAGATATTGATTGGTTACGCCTGGACTACACTTTCTGTTGGTGATGTTTTGGAAGTAGCTTCAATGGTGGTCCCATGCAATGTGTAATTCTGGGAACATCAGCTAGTCAGAATGTTTAGCAGTTACGCGTGCTTCTAGCAGCAACCAGTGCAAAGTGCTGTGTTTGGTAATCATGCAGCATTGATCAGCTAGTGTGCATCATGACTGTGCTTGATGCCAAAATGGTGCAAGCTTGGTTGATGACATATGCAGGAAGTCAATAGTGTTGGCGCTGAGGCTGCTGCCAAGACGCCCTGGCTCTCCAAAGCCCTGCAAGAGGGCACCTTCCAGCTTGTCTTTGACGGCCTTCTGAAGTCAGTCCAGGTGCGGATGTCACATGCCCTCCTGTCTTGTTTCTTTTCTTACTTTGCCTTGACTCTTGTGTGTGTGAAGGGTTTGTCACTGCCTTGTCAAGTGGAACGCATGCCCACATCTTGTCTAACTCATGTAAGGGTGTGTTGGCTGATGCAGGCGCCAACGCCCTGGACAACAGAGCATTGTGTGGCTCTAGCAAGATGCATGAGTAGAATGGCTCAGCTGCAGGAAGCTCTACCTAATCATGAGCACTTCAAGCGGGTATCTAATGCATGACCTTACCATAAGCCCTATAACATAAGGGCACTCAGCACCTCCATTCTGTCTTCGCATCTGAGGTGTTCTTTTGCCTGCTTTTGTCATGTTTCTCCCGCTCAGAAGAGACTTTGTTGGGCCATATTTTGCCAGTGCGCTCCACTTTAATAGTCCCTTTGATTCTTCCAGACATTGTACATGCAGCAGTGTGAGGAATGCATGCGAGCTCGTGTCTGATCTTTTGCAACTGACCACTTTCTGCAGCTTGAAGGTCAAGCTCTGCGAATGGTACTTCAGCTGCTGCCTCAGCTGAGACGCGCCACCAGGAGTCTGCCCCTGCAACAGGACATGCTTTATGCTGGCCTATGCTTTGTGCACGTTGCTCAAATCCGCAGGACCCCTGAGCCTTACCAACACTTGGATAAAACCTCAAAGGTGAGCATGCTGTGCCAATGCTGCATGTAGTACCCTAAGCTTGCGCAGATGTCAACTATTCTGCCGCAGCACCTGAAAACAATCACAAAACCCCCTCTCACCTCGCCCTCCTTCAATACCTGCACCCCAAGAGTCCCAAGTGACCCCTGTTGTACATGAAGCTAATGCACTTGAAACTGGCACATGTTCATGAAACGACGGCTAGTAACATGTCCTGTGCAACTCAGCTGCCAGCATGCATCTCTTGCTGGATCATGCTGTATCACAGGATGAGGTGGCACCTGTCATCATCATATCAGCTGGCTTATTGTGAACACTTCTCGTCTGTGCAGGAGCTGGCATTTGTGCTGACAGACACGCTGCTCCTGCCATGCATTGATCCCACAAATGAGGCCAGCAATTGTAGCCACTCCAGAGTGGGTTTGGAGCTTGTAGACAAGCGTCTAGTCCATTACGACGTACTCAGCAGGTGTCCAGCCTGCATCAAGGGCGGGGGAAGTTGTCTCTACTTCTGGGAGCGTGCAATGCCACATTGTTGTCAATGGCTCAAACAGCACATTGATTGGATGCTGTCACTTGAGATGGGCGGCAGACTCAACATTTCCCCCTACCTTGATGTTCTTGGTAGGTCAGATGGACATGCTTGCCTGGCCAAGATGCATCTGCTGGCCTGACATGTATGTTGCAAGCAGTCTGGTCTTTATGAGCAGCTTGTTTATTGCAAAGGCCCAGCCTTTGTCTGTCAGGGGCTGTAACTATGCATGATACACCATGGCAAGAGGTAAGATCTGCATGTGAGATTGTCTGTTCTGCCATGTCACATGTGCGCTACTTGTCAGGTCTGACATGAGATGTACACCACAGCTCTTCCGGTCACGTCCCTTGAGAGCGTAATCTTGTTGCTGACTTTTGCCCTATGCTGGGAGACCTTACCTCACATCACACTTTGCCATCATAGCCACTGCGACACTACAACTTGCCTCTATCTCTCAACATGATCACTTTCTCCACGCTGTCTGTGCCATTATTACAGGGCAGGTCTTCTGTCTTTGCAGAGAAGTACTCACATTGGGGTCCAGAGGGCTGTGTGAAGCCGCCACCAGCAGAAGCAGCCCAGTTGACTCTGCAGGTGCTGTACATGTTGGTGCAGACATTTTGGAAGCAGCAGGTCTCCATCAAGGAGAAGACACCTGTCAAGATGACTAGCAGCCAGAGGCAGGCAGCTTCTCAGGAAGCTGCATCTCTTGAGCAGGCTGCAGAAGCTACAAGGGCGCTGATTGGTACGATTGTTGCTCTGGCCATGCTGTTGACATCTGTTGTCAAGACATCCTGCTTTGTCAAAAATCAGAGATGGCAATCAACCCATTCCAAAAGCATATGACATGCAATAGATGGAAACAACACAAACGCTTACAATGTTCTTCAAACTCTGTCCGTGATGTTTTGCTTTGCCACCAGGGCATCAAGGAAGGATTGATATCAGGCAGCTCACCTGTCACACTTGATCATTGCAGTCCAATGCTTGGCCACTAACGGTTGCAAATACAACGTGCAGCATAATGCTCTGTTTCACACATGTCAGGAAAGGTTGAAGTCCTGCTACACATACCACATACTAGGCGCTGGCCTTACACTTTTGTGTATACAAGCATAGTATTACAAAGTGACCTAGCCATGTTGTTCATGCGCAGATTTGGGTGACATGGTGACCTATTCTTTGTGGTCAAGGTTTGTGTTCACATGTGTATAAGCATACACAATCATGAGAAGAAGTTGCAAATGTACAACACCTGCCATACATGGTCCTGACCTGACCATGGATTTCATGCGCAGATTCGACACTGGAGGGGTATGAACGAATGCGTGATGACCGGCAATGGGCGGCAGTCATTGCGGGGTTGGAGGAGAATAGCTGGTTTGCCCACCAGGAGCAAGCAGCAGCAGCTTTCAAGCGCGAGCTTTCAACTTTGTCTAGAGCCGGCACCAGGCTGCTGCCAGCCTCTGTTGTGCACAGGCTGCTGGCCTGCTTTTCTCCCTTGGTAGGCTGGCTCACACATGTAGTCTTCCAAGCTTCTACTTTTGCTGTTGTGCATGCACATTTTCCTTGGTGATTCATGTTGTGATTGTGATGCATGTGTCAGTTGGGTTCAAGGGTCGTGCCCACATATTCGTTTGAGCACAATCACTAGGAGAAGTTGCATGTCTTGTGTGTCATGTCGTTTGCAGTGACTGTGTCATACACATAGGATGCAACAATGACTCATACAAATAGCAACATGCAGCGTCACACCGCATTGAAGCTTAGTAGCTCATGCTTCATTTGCTGTGTGCTTGCTTGCTCAGTATGGCATGCTATGCAGCAGACAACTTGCGTCACGTTTGCCTACTGTCCGCCCTTGCTGCTCTGCCTACATTCAAAGCTTACCTGCCATGAGTACCTCTTGACTGAGGGCATAAGTGACCTGCTCTTGTGTGTTGTGCTGGTTCGTACAAGTCACACTTATAATGATTTGTCAGTTGGACGCTTTCAAGATCCCCTGTCAAAGCTGTACCGTTTATTCCATAGCTGTATCGTGCAGGCCTCAAGCTATATTTTATGGTCTAGGGGTGAACTCCCATCTGCAGCCATAGACCAAAATTTAGATCGCAAACCTGCAGCATGTTACCACAGCTGTGGCCTGTAGGTGCTTAACCAGCCGGACAAGACAGAGGCGTCAGCCTTGACTGCTTTCAATGAGCTGTGGAACGATGAGCAGCAGGCAGCTGACAGAGCAGCTGCCAAGAAGGCCAAGAAGCTGAAGCAGAAGGTGAAGAAGCAGCAGGCCCAGTCAGCCTTGGTGCCGTCCCCTTCCTTGGGTGACTCACCCTCAGATGCAGACCCCTCCTCAAACGGGCAACATCCCTGCCAGATTGGTCAAGAACCCTCTGCAGTTGGTCAAGCAGCCTCCACAAGCGGCCAGGAGTCACATCCTTCTGAACAAGCTACCTCAGTTGAGCGTCAGCTCTTTAGGTCTGCAGACAAAGCCACTCCTGCAGAAAACAGACCGTCCCATGCTTTCAGTTCCTTCCAGCTCCCAAATGACAGGTCATTGGTGCAGGCTGATTCTGATCAGCACGCCTCTGCAGCCCCTCAGTCAACCCCTCCATTAGCTACCATGTCTGAAGCCAGGTCCCAGATTGAAGTGGATATATCAGTTTCTTTCAATGCTCTAACCATCAATGATAGCAGTCCAGAGACAGCAGAGAGGCAAGCAGGGCATGGTGGGACAGGCCCTGCTGCGGCACCTGGGCAAGATGCAGTGGACCATGACGCAGACAAGGACGCCAAATTTCTGCACACCCTGTTCTGTTGTCCCATCACAAAGGTATGGATTTGAGTCAACTGCCAGCTGGCTGAACTTTTGCAGCAAGCAACACAGTTGGAGACAGCTCCATCACGAATTGGGACATCAACTGTTCCGTAGAGTGAGCGCTAATCAGCTAATGCACCTTGGCCACTAAAACAACTGCCGTGGATGCAAGCATCCTGCAAGGCACAGTATGGATTCATAGTCCTTGAACACACTTAAAGAGTCTAATGTTCTGATGCATTTTGGTGCGCAACAATATTTTTTGGGCACGCCTGACAGATGATCAGTGACACTATTGTAATCTTCAGGGCATGCAAGCATTCAACTGCCTACAGGTGTTGATGGTGGAACCAGTGATTGCTGCAGATGGGCACACTTATGAGAAGGCTGCCATAGAGACTTGGCTTCAGCAACATACCATCTCCCCTGTCACAGGAGACTTTCTGGCTCATACCCGCATAGTGCCTAATGTACTCATAAAGAGTGCCATTGGGACAAACCAGGGGCTGTAGCTCGGACATCAATGCAATTGTCAACTTGAGGATGCTTCTGGAAACAAGGAGTGATGGTGAAGCGGGCATGGTTGCTTCACAGGTGAGAAGCTGGCATGAAGCTGCAACCCTTTTCATGGTCAGCCTGTATGTCTTGTTGGCAGTTTTGTTGCATGCACAGAGGGCTTAGTGCAGGTGCACAGCATTTGCCAAGTCTCAATGTGCTTAGCAATTGCAGCTATTGTCAATGATGCTGCTGTCAGAGAGTTTCTTGTGGACCTGATTGGCACGCAGGAATTGTTTCTTAGACAGCCAAGCCTGGGGTCAAGACTCATGGCGGGATTGATGCTATTCAAGCAGGTGCAAATTTGATACAACTGAGTGGACAACTTACAAGCTTGCCTTGTCTGTGTTGACGTAGTCTATAGCATGTGTCCAGCCTTCCAGCACATCCAGATGCAGAAAGTCAAAGTGAAACAGGCTGGCTGGTGCAGCCAGGCCAGCGATTTTGGCTACCAGCTGCTCCACAGTCTCTTGCACACAACAATGATAAAGTTATCTCTACCAGGGTTAGGAGAAAATATGGGTCATGCACTTTGGCAGTGTTTACTCTGTCACAGATCTGAAATGGAATCTGTAACGGCGTGTAGAAGAGCCGAGGTTGATGTACATTGGGGTTTCTTGTGGGCACAGCGTCCTGACTGTTTTGCAGTCATCACCATGCCAATGTGTCACTGAATGGTTGCCCTTTGCACCTTAAACAACATGAGTCAATGATATTACCACAAAAGAACATGATGGCATCAGAACTTGCAGGTGTCATGTGCTGGTAGCACTGACGCCACCACCTGGTCTGTATAATGACTGTGACAAACTAGGCAGAGAGCCATGCGAATTTTTGCATACATGGGCTTCAAAAACAGCACATAATAATCCAGTGCAATTTGAGGTGAGCAGTGCTGAGGAGCAACGACAGGTGCTTGCACCACTGCTGGGCCACGTACATGCATACCTCATGTGATGTTGGAGAGGATGTGGTCAAACACAATCTGCATGATAACGCATAGTGCGTGAGAGTTAAACTCAGCTGCATCGTGTGGGAGCGCCTGATATTTGTGTGAAGGCGTATGACAGGCACTGAGGTAATGCCCATTTTGGTCAGGTCTGAGTCTGTGCAGCTGCGCAGTTCTTACTTTGATCAACCAGATTGACTGCCATGCATACTGCTGCGCCACTTCGTCCAGCAGAGGCAGTAGAGCTGAGAAGAACAAGCATGTTTGAGAGTGGAATGTGATGACAAGCGCAATGGGGAGAGGGCTAGTGATGGTCTGGCTTGAGCGCCAGTATGTGAAATATGTGTTTAGTCTGCACAGTCATGTGTAGTACGCAGTGTTACCAGCAACTTAGTTGATGGCTCAGGCAGGAGCATAGATACCATGTCCCTACCGCTGGCCTGAATGTGTGTGTTGTCTGTTGCCAGACGGGAAGGTGACAGGTCTGCAAGTGAAAGCTGCAGTACCCTTTTGCTCAGGCCACAACAAGTCAGAGTCTTTGTGATGAAACTGAGCTTGAGGTTGGAAGCAACACACTCAAAGCCGCAACAGCAGTGCACAGTAGTTGCACATGCCGTAGACAAAGCTCTGATCAAACGAGGCTTGCAGAAACCAAAACGCCTTTTGTGGCAGATCGCATAGACTCGATGCTGGGATGCGTTTGATCCACTGCCTGAGTCGCGCGCTTGCGCAGCTTAGGGCATTTGCGATGTCAGGTGCAGTCACCATCTGCGATCAAGTCATCAAGTCACTGGTGTCATCAAGTCATGGTATCGGTGGTTTCGGAGCGATCAAGTCATCAAGTCATGGTTTCGGTGGTTTCGGAGCAGGCCCATGTTTGCAAACACTAGTGCCGAGTACTGCTGTGTAAAGCAGGTAAGGCAGGGAAATCTTCAGTATGCTAGTCCGAGTAAGTTGCAAGGTAAGCGCTGCCTACACTATTTGTAAATCCCTGCTAGCTTGCTCAATATATCTCTGATTGAGCTGCACGCACCCGCAGGGCAGTGCCGCTATAGACTGGATAAGTAATGTCGACGCGAGCAACGACGTGTCGACGATAGCCAAGCTTATGTGCAACGATCTCAACCTGCCCTCGGAACTCGTGCACCTGCACCACCAGGGAGATCTGGCTGCAGATAAGCTGCAGCTCAAACAGGTTGACTTCTGTTTGTGACAGGACTGGATGTCCACACCTGGCTCAGTCATGTTTCTGTTCATTCAGCAGCTTGCGCACGTCATCTCATCCGTGGTGCTCGTTCTGTGCAGTTGCAGTCCAGCCCTTCCGACAGCCTGGAGCTGACTGCTGTTTTTGACACGACGCTAGCCTTCCACGTCTGGCAGCCGGCCTGGCATGCGACACGCGTTCTCACGGGCAGCAGAGCGGCAGCGCAACAGAAACCCTTGACATAGCACCCTTGTGGACAGCAGCAGCTGACCTTCTTGCTGATGAGCATTGCTGGACAGTGCTCCAGCTGAATAGCCAGACCACACTTGCACGCTATGTGGCCTTAGATCCTGCTGAGAAAATTCCACACCATTATGAGATCACTGATGAGGATTTGGCGCTTCCAGACTGGCTTGCTATGCTGCTGATGGTGGCCACGGTCCTGAATGTGCTCTTGAATATTTGTGCTGTACCATCACAACCATCACTAGACACCTGTACAGAGCTGGCAGCCACAGATTTGCTGGGCAAGATCCATCAGATCAGCCTACGACAGACCGGCACTCAGGCTGTCACTAAGCAGCTCCCTAGTGCCCAACTCAAAGCACTCAGAACATCGTTGCTGCTCCTCAAGCCAGCATGTCTGCTCACAAGCGCACAGACACAAGTGTCAAGCCTTTTTATATGGTCAGCTGCGACATCATCATGTATTCAGGCTTCCCAGCATGGCAGAGACACCTCTTCAGGGCAAAGAGCTGCTGAAGCTGCCGAAGTGCTGAGCTTGACAATTCATTTGGTTCAACTGACCGTCTCTGCCCTGAAGCGATTGATTGCCGTCAAAACATCTGCTGTCAATGCAGCAGTGACATGTTGCTGCCAGTTGCTGATGTGTTTGATGCCTGAAGGCCAGCCCACCTTGCACAAGGCAGCTGCAACTGAGCTCATCCAATCAGGTACTGACCATGCACACTTTACAAGGCCTACTGTGCACTGCACTGCGTGCTCAACACCTGATCAGATTGCATTGTGAATAAAAACGAAATCACTGTCACAATCTGGTGAGTGCTGTTGAACGGAGGCATGTTGTCGAGCATCACAGGCTTCGACTAAATCCTGCTGTCATGTGTCAACTGGTCATAGCACAACAATCCTAGTACCACAAGGCCTAGCACAAAGTTTGCAGCTCACCAGCATGTCGATGCAAAGGCGTTCATGCATGAAGCTGCTGCTTATGGGCTTTCAGGTCACATGCTACTGCCTACCCCAGTCTGTGTGGTCACAGCAAACTGTGTACTTACGGCATGCTAATCCGTTTCCCCCAGTATTGCACAAGCACTACTTCCCAAACGTCTGTCCTCTGATGATGTAGGAGTGGTTGCTTTGGCAGCAGCGCTGGCACTTGAAAGGAGGGAGGTGGCAGTGGATGCTTGTTATGTGATCCACCAGATGCTGGTGCGCCCTGAGCTGCCACATGAGCTGGCAAGCTCTGCAGAAGAGGCATTGTTGCGCTACCAGGCAGTCCCACGTCTGTGCAAGCTCATGCGCCCAGTGTTGCCCGCACTGCCTGTACCAGAAGCTGACCTCAAAAGGGGTACGCCTGTTCACAGACTTTCCACAGACTTTCCACCTACACGTGATTTTGGACTGAGTTCAGACCCAAATCACAGATCATCATGAGAAGTTCTGGTCTCAACTGCAATGACTGCACAGGTATGCAGAGAGTAGCTAGACGTGCATTAGACCGCAATGCAATATGCAATAAGAGCAGTCATGGCCTGAGTATGCTGTCGACCCCCTGCTGTGATGCAATCTATCAGGGCCTTTGATCAGAGACGCTGTGCTGGAATGCCGTGCTGTTGTGATATGCTCTGTCAGTGCAGCACTTTCGTGCTGTTTGCAATGCTTTGCTTGGGTGCACCGCCGCGCTATGCGCACTGCTTTGCTGCCTGCATTGCTGCAATTTGTCACAGCATGCTAGCTTTTACTTGTAGTTACCGCCTGGGCCCACATGCAAGCTGAACGATATGCTCACTGTCATGTCCATTTGTTCACAATTACCTTGCAGCATGCGCACCCGCACCCACACAGGAATTATGCATCTGATTCAATAGCCGGCTGTGGCACTGCTGGGCAGTCAGCAGTCTCACCAAGACAATGAATGCACACTAGTATGTGCTGCTCTACAGATGCACGTGTCCATAAGCTAGAGTGGTTCCAGGGCACGGGACCCAAGCAGATCCCAGACCACGCTCAAATTGCTTCAGTCCTAAGCAGGCTCCTCAGACGCCACCCCCCGCCCGCTGACCCCCACCAGGCCCTGCCCACCCCAACAGCAGCTGTCTGGGAGAGCATGCACACCTCTGTAGACATTCTGCTGATGACCGAGAGGTTCTTTACTGAGGTGGAATACACACCCCACATCACAAGCTTGGGAGGCGTCGATTTCATCTCTGAGAGCTTGCTCTCCTTGCAGAGAGACATGGCAGCAATGCCATACAATCTGGTTGGAGGACACCTGCCCAACCTCAGCCTTGATGTTACCCAACTCATGCGGTGAGCTGCTGTGCAGTGGAGCCGCTGTCTGTGACTGTTGTCTTCTTCAAGAAATCTCTGACGGAACCACAGGACCGTTCATACTGCCTTGCTCAGCAAGTGTGCTGACGTGAGTCAACCTGCTTTGGTTGAGCACCCATGTGGATGAGCTGTGCCTGAGCTGCATTAGTCGTGAGCCCAGCAAGAGTACGTGTGCAGCATGCAGCCATGCGCGAAGGCTTGCATGTGTTATCTGGTCATGAATCAAATGTGATGTTGCAATGTTAAATACACATGCAACTGCCTCAACTAGACGGACTACTTCATGCTGACTGACTGAGAATTCTGCCAAGTAGCCACAGGTCATCATTCTGAGGGTGGGAGCAAACAATCTCCTAAAGTGGTCATAGTTGGCCCCAATGACCTTCATCACCAAATGCAGTATTGAATGAACGAACAAATGCATCATGGCACTGCATGTCCTCTAGTTGTGACCAAGACATGGTAGCTTATGCTGACATCTATTTGCCTGCGTTGGGTATCATCTCATGATCTGCTTGCAGGTGCACCTTGACGGCTGTTCTGATTCTTGATGTGGTCAAAATGGCTGGCATGCCAAGTGCAAGCTTGCTGCTGGCCTATCTCAGGAGATTGGCAAGAGACCCTTCTGTGCTGCGTCTGGAGCCGGAGGACCTCAAGCCAACTGCTCAGGGCCGTTTGAGGCATAAGCCAAAGGGCAAAGTGTGCCAAGGCTGCCAAACTTGCAACGGCCCTATGTGGTTGTTCAAGATTCAGAACGTGGCCAATCTGTGGGCTCAAGCATGTGAGCAAACTAAAAAACCCGTTATCAAATCATGTGCAAAACAATAGCTATCTCCAACATAAAACTACAGTCTCACTTGATTTACATCGATACAATGCACAGGTCTTTGCTGGACACTACTCGTGTGCCACGACTTTTTGCACTTGTTGAACAATTCAGCTGGGCTCAATATCACAGTGAGCCAAGCACATAAGGCATGGGCGGATGAGAGAAAGCATTGGGGCAATGCTCTCTCTGGCACCTTTGGCACACCTCTTGTGTGCAACTAGTGTCTAGTCATAACGGATCCTGGCGCACACAACTGGGTTTAGACACACCTAGCCGCAACACAAATCTAGCTGGCTCACCTGCAGTTACTCATTTATATGTATGTCAAAATTTGTATCAAAACATAATGTGCTTGACTGTATTATATGGCGTAGCGAGTTATATTGTATCCCAGTATATAAGACAACGTCACAATACATGGTATTACATCAAATCACATTCAATCAATCAATCATAATATATTAGTATCATCAGTTTTGTTATTCACGGTTATCATTATTATTGTCATTATTATTAACATCATTACTGTATTTGTTATTACTATGTTATGTTATGCTGTGTTGTTATTGTGATTACTATTATTATTATACGTTATGTTATCGTATCATGAGGCTCACGTGTAATGGTGCAGGCTATGGAGCCAGTAACAAGAGGTCTCACACAATTGCAGCAGCAGCCATTGATGCTCTGCATACCGCCTTGGTGGACCCTGAGCATTGCAAGCATCTGCTGCTCAACACGTACCGTGTGGGTACCCCTGTGCTTACCCAAGGCAGCCTTCACGCCGCCATCAACGGCTTGCAGGCTTGCCCGCCCGCTCAGATGACAGCTAGTGCCTGCCTGGCGAGGCTGTGTACAGAAGTAAGTCAGAGTATAGTGGATGTACCATCTGGATGTAGCTGATTGCATGCAAAACATGGCAGATCCAGCATGAACTGAACACCTCAGTACAGTCTAGACAGTCTTCACAGCTCGGACATCCACCTTTGCCACATTGCATTTGTGCTGTAAGGCCAGCTGTATGCTTGCGTTATTATGGGTGGCCATGCTTGAGGCGAGACAGTGAGTTGTTGCGCCTAGACTACACTTTCTGCCAATTTTATCCATCCTATCCTTAGAGCAGCAGACTCAACATTGCTCCCATGCTGTGTGCGCATCTGGGATCAGATCTTCAAAACGGGTAGCAGTCACGCTTGCTTCCCTGCAGCAAGCAATGCGAAGCGCAAGCATGCTGTGTTTGCTGATTAGTGCACCGTCAATCTGCCAGTGCGCATCATGACGTGTGTTTAATGCCAGAATGGTGCAAGGTTGGTTGGTGACATATGCAGGAAGTCAAGCGTGCTGGCACTGGGGCTGCTGACAAGACGCCCTGGCTCTCCAAAGCCCTGCAGGAGGGCACCTTCCAGCTTGTCTATGACGGCCTTCAGGAATCAGTCCAGGTGTGCATGTCACATGCTGTGTTGGAGGCTTCTGCCGCAATCTTGCTTTGTTTCTTGTAATTCAGAGGCTTGTGTGCAATTTGGTGTTTCTTTTGTCTGTTGGTGTTGGTCTGCCCTCCTAGAGGCAATCATGACAGCGCATCTTGACAGCCCCTCCGTCCAATGCCTATTTCTCAGGGAGCATTGGTCCTTCAGAATCCTTTTGCATGTGCCACCCTCCCCCCCTTCCCTTCTTGGCTCACACCCCTGTTTTATTTCTGTCATCTCTCTTCCTCTGCCTCACCTTTTGTGTGTGCGAAGGGTTTGTTATTGCTGTGTTTGTCACTGCTGTGTAAGTGGAATGCATGCCCACATGGTGTCCAGTTCATGTAAGGGTGTGGTGGCTGATGCAGGCGCCAATGCCCTGGACGACAGAGCACTGCGTGGCTCTAGCAAGGTGCATGAGTAGAATGGCTCAGCTGCAGGACGCTCTACCTGATCAGTTGCAATTCAAGCAGGTTTCCACTGTTCGATCTTACTACAAGCCCTACATCATAAGGGCAGTCAGCATCTGCACTCTGTCTTCACATCTGAGGTGTTCTTGTGCCTGCTTTTTTCATGTTCCTCCCACTCAGGACAGACTTTGCCGTTCCATGTCTTGACTGTACGTTCTACTTCAATGGCCCCTTCACTCTTCCAGACATTGTACAGGCAGCAGTGTGAGGAATGCATGCGAGCTCGTGTCTGATCTTTTGCAACTGACCACTGTCTGCAGCTTGAAGCTCAAGCTCTGCGAGTGGTACTTCAGCTGCTGCCTCAGCTGAGACACGCTACGAGGAGTCTGCCCCTGCAACAGGATATGCTGTATGCTGGACTATGCTTTGTGCACATTGCTCAAGCCCGCAGGGTTTCAGTGCCTTACCAAAACATGGATGAAACCTCAAAGGTGAGCATGCTGTGCCAGCAACGCATGCAGTACCCTAAGCTTGTGCAGCTGTCAAACCTGTTTTGACTCATCACCTGAATGCAGGTATCACAGGTTGAGGCAGCGACTGTCATCATCACGTCAGCTGAATTCTTTTAAACAAGTCTCGTCTGTGCAGGAGCTGGCATTTGTGCTGACAGACACACTGCTGCTGCCTTGCATTGATCCCACAAACGAGGCAAGCCCTGTATCACCTGACGACTGTTCATACTCCAAAGTGGGTTTGGAAGCAGTGGACAAGCGTCTAGTCCACTACGACTTACTCAGCAAGTGTCCGGCCTGCGTCAAGGGCGGCAGGAGCTGCCTCTACTTCTGGGAACGTGCAATGCCACATTGTTGTCAGTGGCTAGAACAGCACATTGATTGGACGCTTTCACTTGAACTCGGCGGCAGACTCAACATTGGACCCTACCTTGATGTTCTTGGTAGGTCAACACGGTACATCTGCTGGACTGATGTATGTTGCAAGCAGTCTGGTCTGTTGCGAGCAGCTTGTTTGTTGCAAAGCAATGCATGCAAAAGCCCAGCTTTTGTCTGTCAGGGGCTGTGACTGAGCAACCCAAAATCCCTTAGTGAGAGGTGCGAATTGCATCATGTGAGCGTCTGTCTTTTCTGCCACGTCACATTTGCATTGCTTGTCAGGTCTGGCAGGGGACGTGCACCATGGCTCATTTGGTTCCTGCCCACTTAGAGAACTTCTGCTGCTAGCTTTTCCCCTAGGCTAGCAGATCCATACCTCACATCACACATTGCCATAATAGCCACCATACCATTGCAACTTGCCTCTTTCTCTCAAGATCATCACTTTCTTCACGCTGTCCTCGCTGTTTACAACAGGGCAGGTCTTCTGTTTTGCAGAGAAGTGGTCACATTGGGGTCCAGAGGAGTGTGCAAAGCCGCCACCTGCAGAAGCAGCCCAGTTGACCCTGCAGGTGCTGTACATTTTGGTGCAGAGCTTCTGGAAGCATCAGGTGTCCATCAAGACCAAGACACCTGTCAGGATGACTAGCAGCCAGAGGCAGACAGCTGCTCAAGAGGCCGCATCTCTTCTCAATGAGCAGACTGAAGCTACCAGGGCCTTGATTGGTACAACTGTTGCTTTGGCTGTGCTGTTGTTGTCTATTGTCAAGACACACTGCATTGTCCAAAGTCACGCCATGGAAATCTACCCAGTTCAGAAGCATATGACATGCAAAAGGTGGAAGCAACTGAATGGCTTGTACTGTTGTTCAGATTGACTACAATCTGTCCCTGATGTTTAGGTCAATGACTTGGGTCAGTTTTGTCATCAAGGCATCAAGCCAGGGCTGGAATCAGGCAGCTCACCTGTCACACTTCATCATCGCAGCCCAATGCCTGGCCGTTAAGTTGTCCAAATGCCATGTGCAGCATACACCTCTAATTCACACATGTCAGGGCGATCTGCAGTCCTGCTACACATACCATATGCCAGGCACTGGCTCAACAGTTGCATGTATAGTACTACAAGGTGACCTAACCTTTGTGGTCAAGGTTTGTGTTCACATGTGTATAAGCATACACACTCATGAGAAGATGTTGCAAATGTACAGCACCTGCCACACATGGTCCTGACCTAACCATGGGTTTCATGCGCAGATTCGACACTGGAGGGGTATGAACGAATGCGTGATGACCGGCAATGGGGCGCAGTCATTGCCGGGCTGGAGGACAACAGCTGGCTTGCCCACAAGGAGCAAGCAGCAGCAGCTTTCAAGCGCGAGCTGTCGACCCTGGCTAGAGCCGGCAACAGGCTGCTGCCAGCCTCTGTTGTGCGCAGGCTACTGGCATGCTTTTCTCCTTTGGTAGGCTAGCTCACATCTACATCCTGCTCAGCTTCTAGGGTTGCTGTTGTGCATGCACAATTATCTGTGGTGATCCATGTTGTGATTATGATGCATGCGTTATTTCTGTTCAAGGCATATGTTCACAAGTTCATAAGCGAGCACGATCCCTAGAAGATATTGCATATCTTGTGTGTCATGTCGGTTCTAGTGACTATGTTGTACAAATAGCATGCCGCAATGTGTACAAACAGCATGCAGCAATGTTCATCACAACAGCATGCAGCAATGAAGCTTAGCAGCCCAACCTTTACCTAGTATGGTATGCTATGCAGCAGACAATTTACATCACATTTGCATACTGCTGGCCTTCGCTGTTTTGCACACAGTGCTGCATCAGTATCTCTTCCCTGTGGACATGACTGATGTGCTGTTGTGTGTCGCGCTGGTGCATACAAGCCACACTTGCTAGTGACACTCTTTTGTCATGCCGTCAGTCGGACGACTTCAAGACTTCACGTCAAAGCTGTAGTACAGTTTATTCCATGGCTGTATCATGTAGTCCTCAAGCTGAAATTTATGGTTTAGAGTTGAATCCTGATCTGCAGCGTGTGATCAAAGTCCATTTCAAATCTGCAGCATGTGATATCACAGTTGTGGCTTGTAGGTGCTCAACCAGCCGGACAAGACAGAGGCGTCAGCCTTGACTGCTTTCAATGAGCTGTGGAACGATGAGCAGCAGGCAGCCGACAGAGCAGCTGCCAAGAAGGCCAAGAAGCTGAAGCAGAAGGTGAAGAAGCAGCAGGCTCAGTCATCCCTAGCACCGTCCCCTTCCTTGGGTGACTCACTTTCAGATGCAGACCCCTCTCAAAACGGGCAAAAACCCTGCCAAAAAGGGCAGGAACCCTCCCAGATTGGTCAGGATCCCTCCACAAGCAACCAGGAGTCCCACCCTTCTGAAAACGAATCCACCTCAGTTCAGCGTCAGCTCTTCAGGTTTGAAGATGAAGCCTCGACTGCAAAAGACAGACCTTCCCATGCTTTTAGTTCGACCTCTCAGCTGCCAGGTGACAGGTCATTGGTGCAGGCTGACTTTGACCAGCATGCCTCTGCTGCCCCTCTGTCAACCCCTCCATTGGCTACCACCAGCCCTGTCAGGCCCATGTCTGAAGTCATGTCTGAGGCCAGGTCCTACACTGAAGTGGATTCGTCAGACTTTGTCGATGCTCTAACAGTCAACGACAGCAGTCAAGAGACAGCAGAGAGGCAAGCAGGGCATGGTGGGACAGGCCCTGCTGTGGCACCCGAGCAAGATGCAGGGGACCACACGGCAGACAAGGACGCCAAGTTCCTTCATACCCTGTTCTGCTGTCCCCTTACAAAGGTACGGATATGAGCCAACTGCTAGCCATCTGAAAGGTGGCAACAAGTAGCAGTGTTAAGCCAGCTCGACTGGATCCTTGACTGTTCTGTAGAATGAGTGCTTTTGCAGGGCCTCCACTGTGATTGCTGAAAGGCATAGCCATTTCTGTGCTTTTTAATGATGCTAGGCGCAGCTTTTCAAGCATTGAGGCAGTTGGTTGCCTGCAGGTGTTGATGGTGGAGCCTGTCATTGCTGCAGATGGGCACGCCTATGAGAAGGCTGCCATAGAAACCTGGCTTCAGCAGCATACCGTCTCCCCCGTCACGGGAGACTTTCTGGCTCATACCCGTATAGTGCCAAATGTTCTCATAAAGAGTGCGATTGGGACAAATCAGGGGCTGTAGGTCCAACAGTGCAGTTGGTCAATTTGAGATGCTTCTGGAAGCAAGGGGTGATGGTGAAGCAGGCATGGTTGCTTCACAGGTGAGAAGCTGGCATGAGATTGCTATCCTTGTGATGGTCAGTCTGTTTGTCTTGTCAGTGAATTTGTTCCACGTGCACAGTCTCAATATGCTTAGCAATTACAGCTCTTGTCAATGTTGCTACTTTCAGAGAGTCTCTTGTAAAGTTGTTTGGCTTGCAGGAGATGTTTGTCAAACAGTCAAGCTTGGGGACAAGACATATGCTGGGACTGATGTAATCTAAGCAGATGCAAACAACACATAAACCAGGGTGGGCTATAAAGTCCAGGTCAAGTCACATCTGGCTATTGATCGAGCATGCTACAGGAGCTTTCTTGTGTTGTTGAAGCTAGACCCAGGACAAGAATACATCCAAGTTCACATGCGACTTCTCTCTCTCATGCGACGTCTCTCTTCTGTTTTTAACAGCTGCATTGGCCGCATGTTGTCCCCCCTGTAAACCTGTCTTGCTACTGTCCGATGTGTGGGATGATCCCTGCCAACGCAAACTCGTTAAACGCTCTCTGTCATAAGGAACAATGATTCGTTGTGAGTCCACAAGCTGCAAAGGCTGCTTCGAAGTTGCCTTCAGCAAATTGTGCTGTCATTGCTGCTGAGTTGACAACAAATCCAGCTGCGCTGCATTCAGATGCTAAGTCTTGCATGCTCAGCACCCAAACCTCCTGTTGGCAAGATCCCATGATGAGTTCCTGCCAAATTTGCTGAGTTAGCTGCACCCTGGGCTGGACTGTCACGCTGTACAGCTGCAAAGCTGTAGAAAGGCAGGATCTGGGTTTTGCCCTCCTGCTGTGATAAGTGTGGCAACATGCGAGCCATGATGTCTCTACAGCACACCAAAGACAATGTGAGCTTGTTTGCATGTCTGTGCAGAGGCAACTGAACCACTGTGTAATGAAATGATGCTTGATCTGCTGACTTGAAGCGAAGCAACTAGACACCATTGAAGACATGCATTCATTTGGCCAATGTACCTGCTCTCCCAGCTTGCATGCAATGGTGCATATATAACATGTTGCACACGCATCAGGCAGAACAATGATATTTTATGCCATGCGTGCATGCATGCATGTGTGTGCGTGGGTGCGTGCGTGCGTGCGTGCGTGCGTGCGTGCGTGCGTGCGTGCGTGCGTGTGTGTATGTGTGTGTGTGTGTGTGTGTGTGTGTGAGTGTGTGTGTGTGTGTGTGTGTGTGTGTGTGTGTGTGAGTGCGTGTGATCTAGTG
>JAABUK010000681.1_pt1 | contig 69579 bp, 77 predicted proteins | sample 5559141 | NCBI WGS metagenome assembly JAABUK01 (sample SAMN10711869, study PRJNA513367) | rock metagenome | isolation source: Antarctica rocks | place: Antarctica: Victoria Land, Pudding Butte nord | collected 2016-01-03 | reverse complement strand
TGCCGACATGACGGAACCGATCAGCCCTGCCATCCAGCGCATCATCGAGGCCGCCTGCTACGCGCAGTGATGATTAGCCATGCCTGGATTGGCCCCGCGGGATTGGGCAAAGTCGAGGACGTCAGCATGGCCCGGATGTTAGAACGTAGCAAGAACGCTTTAGGAGCCTCGCCCAGCGGCTTGCGCCGTGCAGCCGGGGCTCGCGTAGCGCCGGGGCGGTGGCAGCCGCCCAGGACGGGCCTGGGGGCTATTCCTCGGAAGCGGAAACGAAATTTTCGTTTGGATCGGCATCATCGGCATCGGGATTGATCTGAGCGGCAGCCCTTGCGTTGGCGGCTGCAATCTTTTCCGGGCTTTGTTGCAAGAACAAAGCCATTCGGCGATCCTTGCCCGAGCCGGTCAGCATGCCGCTTTGCCGCTCCGCGAGCACATGGCCATAGTGATCGTCGATCATCCGCAGGCTGGTGCCCATGTTCGAGGCCAGCGCGCCGATGTCCACGCCGTCGTACAGGCTCTGCGTGGCGTAGTAGTGCCGGCAGCTATAGGCCCGGCGATTGACGCCCGTGGCCGGGTCAACACGCATGCCCAGCACGGCGAGGATTTCGGCTATGATCACGGGAAACAGGGGAAAGCGACCATCGGATGGCCGGGCGAACAGATACCGTGCCTTGTTGCGCGCCCTGCCCTCTTCGGTGGCGTTCGCCTTCAATCATGCCTGCAAGCGGCGCATTTTCTCGACGACGGGCCACACGTCATGGGTGCGCGCCCATACGACCCGTCCTTTTGCCCGCTTGCCTTGCTGCGGCCTGATGGTGATCCGCACTGACAGGTGGTCATTGGTGTACTTGACCTCGGCAATCTGGCCGGCGGTGAGGGTTTCGACTTCGAGACCGGGCGTGATCCCGGTGCTTGCCACCAGCGACACAATGGCACGCGTAAGAAACCGGTTTTCGCGCACCACGGTGGTGTGACCCTTGGCGATCCAGGCGTCATCCATGTGAGTCCGCACGGCGCGCATCTCGTCCTCGGTGAATGATGACCCACGCTCGCCTTTCGAGAGACCTTCCTGTGAGATTACCAGCCGCTTGCGGACTGACTTGCTGATGAAGCCGGCTGCAACGGCGTCGTTGACGATTTCCAGCCAGGCCGAGTTCAGGTTGGCGATAGTCGAGCGTTTCGCCGCATGCCCGTCCGGCCCGCCGATCTTGTGTCCGTCGCGCAGGGTTTCCATTTCGGCCTCGGTCAGGTTGGCGATCCCGCGATGCCCGATGCCCGGCAGGATGATCGCCTTGATGCGTGAAACCTTGATGTCGATGTTCCCAAACTTCTTGGCCGCCTGGGTGCGCAGGATATAAGCCCGCTCTGTCGCGAGCCGGGCCAGGGTCGTGAGGGCGATCTCGGCCACCGTGTTCTGTTCACGCTTCTTGCGGCCTTTCTTGAAGCCGGCCTTCACGGCGTGTTCCCGTTCCCCGAGGCGGTCGACGGCGATATCGACCGCATCATCGAACGATTCTGTCCCTAGCGACAACCAGCCGGTCCATTCGCCCTCGATGTGGAAACGGGCGTCCCAGGTCGGGTTCGTGGCGGAGCGCCGATACTGGTAGAACTCGATGCGGTTTGCGTAGGTCTTCCAGGGATGGGGGATGTTGCCGGTGCCGTGTGTGCGATTGGTCCGAGGGGCTTTTGTCATGCCCGCTTGTTGTATTCCCGCAGCGGTTTCACAAGCCGGTTTTCCTCACGGAAATCTCACACACGGTTCAGTTATCTAATAACATCCTCTTTTCATTAAGGTATTTGATGTTAAAAGGGACTGTAAATCCTCGAATGCCGGTTCGATTCCGACCCGGACCTGTAATATTCCGGCTACTCCACCGCACCACGTAGCGCCGCTCCCGCGGCGAGTGGGCATAGCGGCAGCGCGCCGGCCAGCACGGCCGCCAGCAGAAGCAAGTGCGGACGCGGCGTCTCGCCGGCCGCCGCGGCCTCGGTCGCGGCGGCGCCGAAGATCAGCACCGGCATGGCCAGCGGCAACACCAGCAACGGCAGCAGCACGCCGCCCCGGCGGGCCCCCAGCACTACCGCAGCGCCGAGAGTGCCGAACAGCGACAGCACCAGCGTACCCGGCACCAACCCCGCAAGCAGGATGGGCACCGCAACCGGGTCGAGTTGCAGCATCACGGCCAACGGCCCAGCCGCCAGCAGCAAGGGCACCCCAGTGGCCAGCCAGTGCGCCAGCCCCTTCACGGCCACGACCGCGCTGGCGGGCAGGCCACTCAGCAGCAGTTGGTCCAGCGATCCATCGTCGAAGTCGGCGCCGAACAGCCGGTCGAGCGGCAGCAGCGCCGCCAGCAGCGCGCACACCCAGACGATGCCGGGCGCCATGCGGGCCAGCGTCTCGGGCGCCGGACCGATCGCCAGCGGGAATAGCGCGCCGGCCAGCACGAAGAACAGCACCGCCGCCAGCGTGTCGGCGCCGTGCCGGACCGAAAGCCGCAACTCGCGCAGCAGCATCCCCCAGAATGCCGTCACAGGCGCAGCTCCGCGGCGTCGAGCGGCAGCGGCAGGTGGGTTGCCGTCACGACCACCCCGCCGCCCGCCCGGTGCTCGGCCAGTAAGGTGCCCAGCCGCCCGACCGACGCAGCGTCCAACCCCAGCGTCGGCTCGTCCAGCAACCATAGCCCAGCGCGCGACACCATCAGCCGTGCCAACGCCAGCCGCCGCTTCTGCCCGGCCGACAGCAGCCGTGCCGGCAGATGCGCAAGCGGCGCGAGGTCGAGCGCCTCCAGCGCCGCCGCCGCGCTGCCGCGCCCAATGCGTGCGGGGAACGCCAGGTTCTCCATGGCCGTCAGGCCCGGCTTCACGGCGTCGAGGTGGCCGAGGTAGGCGACTAACGCCGGCTGCTCCCGCGCATCCTGTCCGCGCCAGGTCACCTGCCCGGCATCCGGCCGCTTCAACCCGGCCAGCAGACGCAGCAGCGTGCTCTTTCCCGATCCGTTCGGGCCCAATAGCAACAGCGCCCCACCATCGGGGACATGGAACGACAGGTCGCGCAGCACCAGCCGCTCCCCCCGGAACGCCGAGACGCCGGTCACCATCAGGCCTGCCTGGCTTGGATTCTGCATGGCACCCATCTAAGTCGGCCCGGTCTGTGGACGCCAGCCCGCCAAATATGGTTTATGCCAATTACAAATTAAGCAGCCGCTCGCGCCGCTCCCCGTCGGCGCGCGGCCCAGAAGCAGAGGCACCGCCGCCATGAAGATGATCGGGCAAGACAGCCTGAAAACCCGTCGCACCATCACCGCGGGCGGACGGGATTACGAGTACTACTCCGTCCCCGAGGCCGCCAAGACGTTGGGCGAGCCTACCGACCGGCTGCCGGTCAGCCTCAAGATCCTGCTGGAGAACGTGCTGCGCTTCGAGAACGGCGGGAGCTACACCGTCGAGGATGCGCGAGCGATCGCTGAATGGGCCCGCAGCGGCAGCAGCACGCGCGAGGTGCCGTTCCGTCCCGCCCGCATCCTGATGCAGGACTTCACCGGCGTGCCCGGCGTAGTCGACCTCGCCGCCATGCGCGACGGGATCACCAAGCTCGGTGGCCGGCCGGACCAGGTGAACCCGCTGATCCAGGTGGACCTCGTGGTCGACCACTCGGTCATGGTCGACTACTCCGGCACCCCGAGCGCGCTGCATCAGAACATGGATGCCGAGTTCAGCCGCAACGGCGAGCGCTACAGCTTCCTGCGCTGGGGCCAGACGGCGTTCCAGAATTTCCGCGTCGTGCCGCCGGGCGCCGGCATCTGCCATCAGGTGAACGTCGAGTACTTGGCGCAAACGGTCTGGACCGCCGACATCGAGGGCAAGACCTTCGCGTATCCGGACACGCTGTTCGGCACCGACAGCCACACCACCATGGCGAACGGCATCGGCGTGCTCGGCTGGGGCGTGGGCGGGATCGAGGCGGAGGCTGCGCTGCTCGGCCAGCCCATCGCCATGCTGATCCCGGACGTGATCGGCTTCCGCCTGACGGGGGAGCTGCCCGAGGGCTCGACGGCCACGGACCTCGCCTTGCAGGTCACGCAAATCCTGCGCAAGGCCGGGGTGGTGGGCAAGTTCGTGGAGTTCTTCGGATCCGGCCTTGCCAACCTCTCGGTCTCGACCCGGCTCACCATCGCCAACATGGCCCCGGAATACGGCGCCACCTGCGGCATCTTCCCGGTGGACGCGACGACGCTCGACTATCTCCGCCTGACTGGGCGCGACGAGGCGCGGATCGACCTCGTCGAGGCGTATGCCAAGGCGCAGGGCATGTGGGTGGACGGGACCACGCCGGATGCGGTGTATACCAGCGTGATCGAGCTGGATTTGGCGACCGTGATGCCCAGCATCGCCGGGCCGAAGCGGCCGCAGGACCGCGTGTTGCTCAAGGATGCCTCCGCCGCATTCCGCACCGACCTCACCAAGGGCCTCGGCGTGCCGGCGAACGACGCCAACACCAGCGTCCCGGTGGCCGGCAAGAACTACGAGATCACCCATGGCGACGTGGTGATCGCGGCGATCACGAGCTGCACGAACACCAGCAACCCGTATGTCATGCTGGGCGCCGGGCTGCTGGCGAAGAAGGCGCGGGCGAAGGGGTTGCGGCCGAAGCCGTGGGTCAAGACGTCGCTGGCCCCCGGCAGCCAGGTGGTGACGGAGTATCTCGACAAGGCCGGGCTGAGCGTGGAGCTGGACGCGCTGGGCTTCCAGCTCGTCGGCTATGGCTGCACCACCTGCATCGGCAACTCCGGCCCGCTCGATGAGGCGATCGCGGACGCGATCGAGTATCACAAGCTGGTGGCGGTTTCGGTGCTGTCGGGCAACCGGAACTTCGAGGGCCGGGTGCATCCGAACGTGCGGGCCAACTATTTGGCCAGCCCGCCGCTGGTGGTGGCCTATGCGCTGCTGGGCACCATGAACCAGGACATCACGACGGCGCCGCTCGGCACCGGGAGCGATGGGCAGCCGGTGTACTTGAAGGATGTCTGGCCGACCAACCAGGAGATTCTGGAGACGGTCAGGGCCAGCCTGACGCGGGAGCAGTTCATCCGGCGCTACGGCGAGATCTTCCAGGGCACCAAGGAGTGGCAGGCGATCGAGGTGGACGCCAGCAGCCAGACCTACCACTGGAACAGCGGCTCCACCTACGTGCAGAACCCGCCGTATTTCGACGGCATCACCATGACGCCGGCGCCGGTCGTGGACATCGTGGGCGCCCGCGTGCTCGCGCTGTTCGGCGACAACATCACGACCGACCACATCAGCCCGGCGGGCAACATCAAGAAGGCGTCCCCGGCCGGCGAGTACCTCGGCGAGCGCCAGGTCATGCAGCGCGATTTCAACAGCTATGGCTCGCGCCGCGGCAACCACGAAGTCATGATGCGCGGCACCTTCGCCAACATCCGCATCAAGAACGAGATGGTCGCGGGCGTCGAGGGCGGCTGGACCCGCTACCAGCCCTCCGGCGAGCAGATGCCGATCTACGATGCGGCCGAGCGCTACAAGCGCGAGGGCGTGCCGCTGGTGGTGTTCGGCGGCAAGGAGTACGGCATGGGGTCGTCCCGCGACTGGGCGGCAAAAGGCACGGCGCTGCTGGGCATCAAGGCCGTGGTCGTCGAGAGCTTCGAACGCATCCACCGCTCAAACCTGGTTGGCATGGGCGTGCTGCCGCTGACGTTCAAGGACGGCGTCACCCGGCAGTCGCTGGGGCTGACGGGAAGCGAGACGATCGACATCCTGGAGCTGGAGGAGCTGCGCGCCGGCATGGACCTGCGCATGCTGATCCATCGCGAGCCGGGCCGCACCGACGAGCTGACGCTGCGGTGCCGGATCGATACCGACGACGAGGTCGAGTACTACCGCAACGGCGGCATCCTGCATTACGTGCTGCGGGAGATGGCGCGCGCCGCCTAAGTGGCCCGGCCTCGCCTCCTACGGGCGGGGCCGGACGCCAACCTGGCGCACCTGCCGGTCAGCCTGGACCTGCGGGCGCTCAGCGTCGCGGAGGGGGTGCGGGCCGCCCTCTCGGTCGCCGTCATGGTCGCGGCCAATGAGTGGATCGCGTTCCCGCCGCTGAACGAGGCGGCGTTGGCGGCCCTGCTGACCTGCTTGTGCGATGCCGGCGGCCCGATCCGCCGTCGCGTCCCCGCGCTGCTGGCCTTTGCCCTGATCGGCGGCGGCCTGACGGCGGTGCTTGGGCTGCTGCGGTCGACGGGCCTCATTATCGTCGTTCCCTGCGCTTGCCTACTGATCTTCTGCACGAGCCTTGCCCGCATCTGGGGGCAAAGCGCATTGCAGGTCGGCAACCTGTCGACTGTGGTCGCCGTGCTGTCGCTGGACCGCAGCGCCGACCTGCATTTGGCCGGAGTGCTGGCGGCGTCGTTCGTCGGCGGCAGCCTGTGGGCGATATTGCTGACCATGGTGATCTGGCGCATCCATCCGTTCCGCCCCGCCCGGCGCGCGGTCGCCGAGGTGTTCCGGCGCATGTGCGCGCTGGCCAGCGACCTATCGGGGCTGATCGTGGCGCAGCCTTCTCCCCAAGCGTGGGCCGATCACGCCCTGGCGCATCGCCGGCATGTGCGCGACGGCATCGAACAGGCACGCACCCTGGTGCTCGACACCGTGCGGGCCCGCGGGCAGGCCAGCGCGCGGGCGGGACAGACCCTTATCCAAGTGGAGGCCGCAGACCAACTATTCGGCGGGCTGATCGCCTTGTCGGACGTGCTGGAGTTTGCGGCCCCCGCCACCCGCACCGCCGCGGCCCGTCTGCTGCATACGCTTCGCCTGTCGCTGGCGGTGATCGCCGACGACACCGCGGCGGACCTTCCCACCGCTGATCCCAGCCGTCGCGCCATGGTGGAGCGGTTGTTGGATACCTTGGCAGCGATCGGCCGGGCCGATCCGGCGCTGGCGGGGGTCACGGAGGCGGTGATCGGCAGGCTGCGTATCGCGGCATTGCTGACCACACCGGCCGGCCTGCTGCCCGGGGCCGACCAGCCCCGCCCCGGGTCCTGGCGAGACCGCGTGCTGGGGCCGTTGCGGGCCAACCTTGCCTGGTCGTCCGCCCCCTTCCGCCACGCTCTCCGCGCAGCCGTCGTTGCCGGCCCGGCGCTGATCATCACCTTGCCGTCCGGCAACGCCTACGCGCACTGGCTCACCATCACCCTCGTGCTGACCCTGCAGCCGTTCTTCGCCTTGACCTGGCAGCGCGCGGTCGAGCGGATCGCCGGCACCGTCCTGGGCGGCCTGGTGGCGGCTGGGCTGGCGCTGATCGTGCACTCGCCGTTGGTGACGGCGGCCGTGCTATTTCCCTTGGCGGTCACTGCATTCGCCGTGCGCTACGTCAGCTTCGGCCTGTTCATGGCCTGCATGACGCCGCTGGTGGTGCTGCTGTCCGAGCTCGGCCGCCCCGGCGAAAGCGAGCTGGTGATCGCGGGGATACGCGCGTTGTACACCGTGCTGGGTGGATTGCTGGCGGTGCTCGGCTGCGCCGTGCTGTGGCCCAGTTGGGAACCCGACCGCCTGGCTCGCGAGCTGCGCGCCGCACTCGGCGCCCACGCCGCCTATGCCGATACCGAGTTTGCAGTCCTGCTGGGCGAGCTGCCGACGGGCGCGCTGGACCGGGTGCGCCGGGATGCGGGGGTCGCGAGCAACAATTTCGAGGCCTCGTTGGCCCGCGCGCTGCAGGAGCCCCGGCGTTCGGCGCGCGCCGGGCTGGAGACGGCGATGGTGGTGGATGCGGCGTTGCGCCGGTTGGCGGGCCGGCTTTCGTCGTTCCAGCACGATCCGGCTGCGTTGCCCGATAGGGCGGCGCTCGCGGCCTGGCGCGAATGGCTGCGGCTGGCGTTCCAGTCGCTGGCCGGCGGCGCAGCGCTGCCGCCGGGCCAACCGGCGCATGAAGCCGGCGGCCCGATGGCGCGGATCGCACGGCAGATCGAACTCATGGATGGGGCGCTCCGGCGCGAGGATAAATTCGCGCCATTGCCGGAAGCAGCAGCAGCGCCGATCCGCCCACGGCCGCCATGAGCAGGAACGTCAATCCGCCGGCCACGCTATAGAGCTGGCCGGAGAGCCAGATCAGCAGGCCCGTCGGGGCGGAAAAGCCCAGCGCCGACATCAGGGCCTGTGCCGTCCCGGCCCGCTGCGCCGGCAGGGTCCGCAGCACCAGCATGGTCGACAGATGCTGGCAGGCGAAGGTCGCGGCATGCAGGAGCTGTATCGCCGCGAGCGCCGGGACGTCGGTGACGAAGGCGGTCGCGGTCCAGCGCAGCAGCGAGGCCGCCGCGGCCACCGCCGTTAGCCGGGCGGGGCCGAGCCGTTCGACCAGCGGACGTCCCCAGACGAACAACGCGACCTCGGCCACGATCCCCTCGGCGATCAGCAGGCCGATAGCGCCGTCCGGGATGCCGGCGGCGCGCCAATGCAGGGTGGCGAAGGCGTAGTAGGTGGCATGCGCGCCCTGGATCAGCGCCGTTGCGACCAGCGCCAGGCGGAACCTCGGCGAGCGGAGCGGCCCCTGCTGTATCCGGGGCGCTGGCGCCGGGACGGCGACACCGGGCAAGGCAACCGCAAACCCGGAGGCCAGGCCGTAGAAGCCCGCGACCATCCAAGGCACCACGCCGCTGCCAGTCACTCCCAGCAAGGCGCCACCCAGCGCGGTCGCGGCCATGTAGGCGACGGACCCATAGGCCCGCGTCCGCCCATAATCGAGGCGCCGGACCGCCGCGAGGGTGAGGGTCAAAGCGTCGGTCAGCGGGGTCAACGCCGAGGCCGCGACACCCTGCACCGCCGAGACCAGCAGGATGGCGACGAAGCCCTGCGACGCCGATAGCAACACGGCGCTGCTCGCCGCGATGGCCGCGCCCGCGAACAGCACCGCCCGGCGGCGGCCCACCGCGTCCGCCAGCCAGCCCCAGCCCGGCACCGTCACCACACGCAGCAGCGACCCCAGCCCGAGCACCTGCCCGATCTCGGCGCTGCTCAGCCCGCGGTCGGCGAACCAGACCGGCAGATAGGCGGTGGTCACGGCGCCTGCCGCAAAGAATGCCGCCAGGAACAGGCCGACCCGCTGGCCGTCCGCAAATCGGGTCAAACCCACAAATCAGGCGGCAGCCGTGCAGGCCTGCGCCACGTCCCGGATGCGTCGTGCCATGGCGGCGATGCCGTTGCCGCGGTTGGTGGACAACGCCTCCAGCAAGCCGAGCTCTTTCAGGAACACCGGGTCGGTCGCGAGCACCTCGGCGGGCGGGCGGCCGCTATAGACCCGCAGCAGCAGCGCGACCAGGCCCGAGACGATGGCCGCGTCGGAGGCGCCGGCCAGCAGCAGGCGGCCATCCCGGACCACCGCCTCCATCCAAACCTGGCTTTGGCAGCCCGGCACGCGATGGGCGTCGTTCTGCCATTCGGCCGGGAAAGTCGGCAGCTTGCGGCCCAGCTCGATGATATACTGGTAGCGGTCCATCCAGTCGTCGAACACATCCAACTCCTCGCCAATCGCGGCGATGGCGTCGGCGGCGGAGGAGTCTTCGGGAAGGACGAAGGGTTCTGGCATGATGCTCAGATGTACAGTCCGCCGGCGAAAACTACACCCACGACTCGAATGATGCGCGCCAGATATGCATAGGCGCCAAATGCAAACGTCCCCGCCTCCATGCGCTGGAAGCGGGGACGTTCAGGCAAGCAGCGCCGACAGCGTTAACCGTGGCTGAGGGTGTAGTGGTAGCCGCAGCCGTGGGCCATGGTCGTCACGTCGAGCGTGCCATTGGTGAGCATGCCGGTCATGGTCATGCCGCGACGCGCCATCGACGTCACGGTGCCATCCGGCCCGACCTTGCCGTGCATGCCGGCCAGCGTGAAGGAGTCGTTACGTAGGCGAGTGCTGGCAGTGGCCGGCATCTTGCGGCAACGCGGACCAGAGTCCTCGGTCGAGACCACCGGGCCCTTGTACATGCCCTCCATCGGAGCGCTCATCATGGGCGCGGGTGCGGGAGGAGGCGGAGGCTCAACCGCTGCCATTGGGGGCGGAGGGGGCGGAGTGCTCGCGCAACCCGCGATACCACCGGCAAGAACTAGAAAGATTGCAAGCTTAGAACGCATGTATAGTCTCCTGAATGCAATCTTACAAAGCAGAAACAACCCCGCTATGTCAAGGTTTCGACTACAGGATAAAGCGGCTGAGATCACCCTTCGCCGCAAGCGGCGCCACACGCTCGTTTACGTATGCGGCATCAACCGTCACAAGCTCGCCACCACGATCCGTTGCAGTGAAGCTGATCTCCTCCAGCAGCTTCTCCAGCACCGTCGCCAGCCGCCGGGCCCCGATGTTCTCCACCCGGTCGTTGATATCGGCAGCTAGTTCCGCCAATGCGTCCACCGCGTCGGCGGTGAAATCAAGCGTCACGGCCTCAGTTTCCAGCAACGCCGAATACTGCTTCAGCAGGCTGTGCTCGGGCTCCGTCAGGATGCGCCGGAGGTCCGCGCGGGACAGCGGCGCCAATTCGACCCGGATCGGCAGGCGGCCCTGCAATTCCGGCAGGAGATCGGACGGCTTGGCCAGGTGGAACGCGCCGGAGGCGATGAACAGCACGTGGTCGGTCTTGACCGGGCCATACTTGGTGCTGACGGTCGTGCCCTCGATCAGCGGCAGCAGGTCGCGCTGCACGCCTTCCCGCGACACGTCGCCGCCACGGAACCCTCCCTCGGTCGCCCGGGCGCAGACCTTGTCGATCTCGTCCAGGAACACGATGCCGTTCTGCTCGGCGTGGTGCACGGCGTCCTTGGTAAGCTGATCGTTGTCCAGCATGCGGTCGCCCTCCTCCCGCGCCAGCGCCACCCGGGCGGCGGAGACCAGCATGCGCTTGCGCTGGGCGGGACGGGCGAACATCCCCTTCATCATCTCACCCAGATTGGCCATCTGGCCCGGCGCCATGCCGGGGATGTCCATCTGGCCGATCACCGGCCCCGCGTCGGCCAGGGCGACGTCGACCTCCTTGTCCTCCAGCTCCCCGGCACGCAGCATCTTGCGGAACTTGCCACGGGTATCGGCGCTGGCGCCCTCCCCCACGAGCGCCGTGACCAGCCGGTCCTCCGCGGCCAAGTCGGCCTTCGCCTGAATGTCCTTACGGCTGGAGTCGCGCAGCATGGTGATGCTGGCCTCCACCAAGTCGCGCACGATGCTGTCCACGTCGCGGCCGACATAGCCGACCTCGGTGAACTTCGTTGCTTCGACCTTGATGAACGGCGCCTGCGCCAGCTTGGCCAGGCGGCGGGCGATCTCGGTCTTGCCGCAGCCGGTCGGTCCGATCATCAGGATGTTCTTCGGCACCACCTCGTCCCGGATGCCCTCCGGTAGCTGCTGCCGGCGCCAGCGGTTGCGCAGCGCGATCGCTACGGCCCGCTTGGCGTCCTGCTGGCCGACGATGAAGCGGTCGAGCTCGCCTACGATCTCCCGCGGGGAATAGGTTGGAACGTCCATCACAGGGTCTCCACGATCACGGAGTGGTTGGTGTAGACACAGATATCGCCGGCGATCTGCATGGCCCGGCGCGCGACCTCCTCGGCCTCCAGCCCATCAACCGTCAGCAGCGCCCGGGCCGCCGCCAGGGCGTAGTTGCCGCCGGAGCCGATGGCGATCACGCCGTCCTCCGGTTCCAGCACGTCGCCGTTGCCGGTCAGGGTGTAGCTGTGCACCTCGTCGGCCACGGCCATCATGGCCTCCAGCCGGCGCAGATAGCGGTCGGTGCGCCAGTCCTTCGCCAACTCGACGCAGGCGCGCTCGAGCTGAGCGGGAAAGCGTTCGAGCTTGGCCTCGAGCCGTTCGAGCAGAGTGAAGGCGTCCGCCGTGGCGCCGGCGAACCCGGCCAGCACGGCGCCGCCCGCGCCGATGCGGCGGACCTTCCGCGCGTTGCCCTTGATGACGGTCTGGCCCAGCGTGACCTGGCCGTCCCCGGCCATGGCCACCCGGCCGTTGCGGCGGACACATAGGATGGTGGTCCCGTGCCAGCCGACGGGATCGCAGGGAGATGATGTCTGCATGATGCCGCCAAATGGGGTCAGCGGTTGTCCTGCACAAGATATAGGCAAATGGCCAGGGTGCCACGCGACGATGGTTTCCCCGGACCCGGCTTTGCGGTATCAGCCGCCCATGGCCAGAACCGCCGAGATCACCCGCACCACCTCCGAAACCACGATCACCGTCCGCCTGGCGCTCGATGGCAACGGGCAGGCCGAAATCGCGACCGGTATCGGCTTCCTGGACCATATGCTGACCGCGCTGGCCCGGCATGCGATGATGGATCTGATCGTGCAGGCCAAGGGCGACCTGCATATCGATTTCCATCATACGACGGAGGACGTGGGAATCGTGCTGGGACAGGCGCTGGCCCAGGCCGTGGGCGACAAGCGCGGCATCCGGCGTTATGGCCACGCCGTGGTGCCCATGGACGAGGCGCTGGTCGACGCGACGCTGGACCTGTCCGGCCGGCCGTTCCTCGCCTGGTCCGTCGCGTTCGAGCGCGACAAGGTCGGCGACATGGACACCGAGCTGTTCGAGGAGTTCTTCCGCGCGCTCGCCATGAACGCCCTGATGACGCTGCATGTCACCCAGCGCGCCGGCCGCAACGCGCACCATGTGGCCGAGGCGTGCTTCAAGGCCGTCGCCCGTGCCCTGCGCGCCGCGACCGAGCCCGATCCGCGGGCGCCGGGCACCATCCCGTCCACCAAGGGTGCGCTATGAGGAGCTACACCGCGCACCTCAAGCCCGATCGCCCCCCGGTCCTGTTGCTGGAGGGCTGGAGCTGGGGCGCCGCATTGTTCGGGCCGCTTTGGCTGTTGGTCCACCGTGCGTGGATCCCGGCCGTGCTGTTTGGGGCGGTGGTCGTGCTGGTCTTAGTTCTAACGCCGCCGGCGTTGGGCGGACTGATCGGCCTGGGGCTCGGCGTGCTCTCGGGCCTGCTGGGACGGGACGCGGTGCGCTGGTCGCTGGAGCGGAACGGATACATCCTGGCCCACGTGCTGGCGGCGCGAGACCAAGAGAGCGCGTTGGCCCGGCTGCTGCACGCGCGCACCGACCTTCATGCCTCCCTGATCGGGCAGATCGGATAATGCGTGTCGCCGTGGTCGACTATGGCAGCGGCAACCTTGCCTCCGCCAGCCGGGCGCTTTCGGTGGCGGCGGAGCGGGCCGGACTGGACGCGCAGGTCGAGATCACGGACGACCCGGGCCGGGTCGCGGCGGCGGACCGCGTGGTGCTGCCGGGTCAGGGCGCGTTCGCGGACTGCGCGGCCGGCCTCGCGGCGGTGCCGGGCATGCGGGAGGCGATCGAGCGGAGCGTGAACGCCGGGCGACCGTTCCTGGGGATTTGCGTCGGCATGCAGCTCATGGCAGCGCGCGGGCTGGAGCACACGACGACGCCGGGGTTCGGCTGGATCAGCGGCGATATCGCGGCGATGGACCCGCCGGGGCTGCGGTTGCCGCAGATGGGCTGGAACGCGCTGGACTTCGTGCCGGGGGCGCATCCGCTGCTGGACGGGCTGCGGCCCGGCGACCACGCCTATTTCGTGCATAGCTATGCGCTCCGTGATGGCGCGGATGCCGATCTGCTGGCCACCACGGACTATGGCGGCCCGGTGCCCGCCCTGGTCGCCCGCGGCAACCGTGCCGGCACGCAGTTCCATGTCGAGAAAAGCCAGGAGGTCGGCCTGCGCATCCTGGCCAATTTCCTGCGCTGGACACCGTAATCCGATGGGCGACACCATGACCCCCGCTTTGCTGGTCGAGCGCGCAACCGAGCTGCTTGACGACGACATGCACGCGCTTTGCGAGGCCGCGGATGCCGCGATCCTGGACGGCGGCGGCTTCGGCTGGGTCAAGTCGCCGGGCCGCCTGGCGCTGGAAAGCTATTTCCGTGGCGTGCTGCTGGTGCCGGAGCGGGAGCTGTTCATCGGGCGCCTGGACGGCATCATCGTCGGCAGTGCCCAACTGGTCCGCCCGCCCCGCAACAATGAGGCGCAGGCGTTCGCGGCGACGCTCATGCACTCCTTCATAGCGCCCTATGCCCGCGGCCACGGCCTCGCCCGCCTGATGACCCGGCGCGTCGAGGACGGCGCCCGGGCGCTCGGCTACCAGGTGCTGAACCTCGACGTGCGCGAGACGCAGGACGCCGCCATCCACCTTTATGAGACGCTCGGCTACCATCGCTGGGGCGAGCATCCGTCCTATGCCAGGGTCGGTGGCCGCACGATCCGCGGCATCTTCTATGTCAAGCTGCTGCAGCGGGATCCCAAGGCTTGAGCCTGACGCTCTATCCCGCGATCGACCTGAAGGACGGCGCTTGCGTCCGGCTGAGGCGCGGCGCCATGGACGACGCCACCGTCTACTCGGACGATCCCGGCGCGCAGGCCCGGTTGTGGCAGGACGCCGGGTGCCGGTGGCTGCATGTGGTCGACCTGAACGGCGCGTTCGCTGGCCGCTCCGTCAACATCCAGGCGGTCGCCGCCATACTGGTGGCCGCCGCCGTGCCGGTCCAGCTTGGCGGCGGCATCCGGGACATGGCGGGAGTGGAGCGCTGGCTGCAAGCGGGCGTGAGCCGGGTGATCCTGGGCAGCGCCGCGGTGAAGACGCCGGCCCTGGTGCACGAGGCCTGCCGTGCGTTCCCTGGCCAGGTCGCCGTGGGCATCGACGCCCGGGACGGCTTCGTCGCGACCGAAGGATGGGCCGAGACGTCGGCCATGTCCGCCGCCGACCTCGCGCTGCGGTTCGAGGATGCGGGCGTCGCAGCTATAATCTACACCGACATCGGACGGGACGGGATGCTGAGCGGGCTCAATTTGGAGCAGACGTTCGCCCTTGCTGCCCGCCTGCGGACGCCGGTGATCGCGAGCGGCGGCGTGGGGTCCATTGCTGACTTACAGGCGTTGCGCGACCAGGCGCCCCTGGGGATCGACGGAGTCATTGTCGGACGGGCGCTGTATGACGGCCGGGTCGGAGTGGCTGCGGCGCTTGCGGCACTCGGACGCTGACCCCAACCACCGGCTGAGTCGTCTAGTACGATTTTATGCCATGCGCAACTTGCGCTTGCACCAGCCGAATGCGCCGCGTCTATGGGCACATGCTCAAGCTGCGCGTGATTCCCTGTTTAGATGTCAAGGATGGCCGGGTCGTTAAGGGCGTCAATTTCGTGGCGCTGCGCGATGCCGGGGACCCGGTGGAGCAGGCGGCGGTCTATGACGCCGCCGGTGCAGACGAACTGACGTTCCTGGACATCACCGCCAGCCATGAGAATCGGGATACTATCCTGGACGTGGTGTCCCGCACGGCCGCCCGGGTGTTCCTGCCGCTGACCGTCGGCGGCGGCGTGCGCTCGCCCGAGGACATGCGGCTGCTGCTGCTGGCCGGTGCGGACAAGTGCAGCATGAACTCCGCTGCCGTAACCCGGCCGGAGCTGGTGCGGGATGCCGCGATCAAGTTCGGCAGCCAATGCGTCGTGGTGGCCGTCGATGCCCGGGCGAGCGGCCCTGGTCGGTGGGAGGTGTTCACCCATGGTGGGCGAACCGCCACGGGCCTTGATGCCGTCGAATGGTGCCGGCAGGTCGCAGAGTTGGGTGCGGGCGAGATCCTGTTGACCAGCATGGACCGGGACGGCACCGGGCGCGGCTTCGACCTCGACCTGCTACGGGCGGTATGCGGCGCGGTGCGGGTGCCGGTGGTGGCTTCGGGCGGGGTCGGCAGCCTGCAGCACTTCGTGGACGGTGCGAAGGCGGGGGCCACCGGGCTGTTGGCGGCGTCGGTGTTCCATTTCGGCACCTTCACGATCCCGCAGGTGAAGGCTGCGTTGGGTGCCGCCGGGTTGCCGGTGCGGCCGCCCGTGGTCATGGCGGCATAGCGATGGCAAAGACAGCGAAGAAGGCCGCGGCGACGAAGAAGACGTTGACGAAGAAGACTGTTGCCAAAAAGACTGTAGCGAAAAAGGCGATGCCGAAGAAGGCCGCGCCCAAGGTGAAAACCCAGGTCGTGCGCCCGGTCGTGCCGGCGGCAATCACGGGTGAGGTGCTGGACCGGCTCTGGACGGTCGTCATGGACCGGCGGACGGCCGACCCGGCGCATAGCCACTCCGCCCGCTTGCTGGCCCGCGGCACGTCGAAGGTCGCGCAGAAGTTCGGCGAGGAGGCGGTCGAGTGCCTGATCGAGGCCGTGGCCGGCAACAAGGCCGAGCTGATCGCTGAGAGTGCAGACGTGCTGTATCACCTGCTGGTCATGTGGGTCGCGGTCGGGATCGAGCCGGCGGATGTGTGGTCCGAGCTGCACCGCCGCGAGGGCGTCAGCGGCGTCATGGAGAAGGCGATGCGGTCGCGCTCTCCAGCAGCAGGAACGACGAAGATCCCCTGAACCGGCGAGCCTCTAGGCCCGGAAGAACCTAGGACTGCGCCTCGGGCGAGACGAGCATGCAGTTGGTGCGGGTGCGGACCAGCCGTTCGCACGCATGCGCGGCTGCATCGTGGGACAGGCCGACAAGACGGGCGCGATACAGCGTGCCGCGGGGTTGGCGGACGGTGGAAACGGCCGGCCGGGCACCGCCCAGCACGTCCCGTGCGGTGTCGCGGGCCGCCACGGTGGCGGCCGACGCCAGATTTGCATTCTCGAACGCGCCGACCTGCACGGCCCAGTTGCCGGGTGCGAACCCACCACGACGGATGCCGATCGGCGCCGCATTGGCCTGGGATACCAGGCTGAATGCTGATGGGCGCGGTGGGACGACGGGAGCCAGGGCGGTGTATTGCCGCGCGGGCTCGACAGACCGGGCGTGCTCGGCGAAGCGGGCGGGTTCGACCGCCTGTGGGCGCGGCGGCTCGGGCAGCATACGCGGCGGTTCCGGGAGCTGCGCCACCTGCACCGGCCGTGTCGCAGGTTGCGGGGGGGAATTCGCCTGCGACTCGACCCGCGGCGGCTCGGGGACTTGCACCACCTGGAATGGCTGCGGCGACAGTGTGATGTAGCTGCTTTGCAGTTCAACCCGCGGCGGCTCGGGAATTTCCGCCACTTGCATGGGCTGTGGCGACAACTTGATGTAGTTGCCTTGCCGTTCGGCCGGCGGCTCCGGAAGCTGCGCGACCTGCACCGTGGGACGTGCCGACGCGATGGACGGCGTATAGGGGACGGGGTTCAGGGCGCTGGCGACAGCGGGAGAGTAACGCGGCTGCTCCTCGATCGGCGCCGCCCGGCCGCCGGCATAGCGCGGGCCATCCGGAATCTGCATCGGGATGGAGTTCATCGCATACTGCTCACCCGGCGAGCGCGTGCTGGGGAATGATCCGGCGATCTTCGGGCCGATGCTGGCCACGTAGCGCCGGGTCTCCTCTGGCAGGGACCGGCTACGGGTCAGGTAATCGTCCAACCGGCCCGGACCCGCATTATAGGCCGCAAGGAAGCCCGGCGAGCCATAGATGTCGTACATCTCGCGAATGTAAGCCGTCCCCGCCAGGATATTGTTGTGCGGGTCGAAAGGGTCGCTGCCGAGCTCGGAATAGCGCGCCTTGAGCTCGTCATAGGTGCCCGGCATGACCTGCATCAGGCCCATGGCGCCGGCACCGGAGGTGATCAGGTCGCCGCCGCGGCCATACAGGCGCCCACCGGATTCCTGGTGCATGACCTCACGAATCCAGCGCTCGGGCACGTCGAACTTGGTCGATGCCTCGCCGACATAGGGTCCCCAGGGATCGCTGGCCGGGCCGGGCGGCGTGTAGCTGCGGCGGGCGTGCGACAGGTACTGCGTCGATTCCTGCTGCGCGCTGATCTGCGGCCTGCTGGCACAGGCCGATAACAGCGCGAGTGCGGCCAGGCTGCCCGCCACACGGATGGAAGACCGGCTACGAACAGCTGGAAGGCGGTAAAGCGGGGAGTGCGACATGGAGCGGCCTCCGTCGTGGCGCGGCCGCGGCGCGGCCGGAGGGCACAACGGCTTTACGGGCCGTCGCTGAGGTAGGCGGGTAAGAACCCGACATAAGGCACTAGACGAGCAATGGTTTTCTGGCAAGGCTTTCTGATAAAATAACGGAACGACCCCAAAAAATTACGGGAGCGCCGTGTCAGCACGGTTACAGGTGGCATGCCAGCATTGGGCGGCTGCAGGTTGCAGTGCAGCGACGGATCGGCTATCGCGCCCGAGTGAGCGCAGCCTTGGAACCCCACAGCCCGACCGATCTCGTGCTGCTGTCAGACATCTCCACCAGCGCCCGTCAGCGCCTGGCTGCTCAGGATGTGCGGGACGGATTGGCCCTTTGGCGACTTGGGCTGACTCTAGGCTGGTTCGACATCCGCCTGCGCTACCGCGGTTCCATGCTGGGTCCTTTCTGGCTGACGCTGTCGACCGGTGTCATGGTCGGCGCCCTCGGCGTGCTCTACTCCCAATTGTTTAAGATGGAGTTACACGACTACCTGCCGTTCCTGGCGCTGTCGCTCGTGCTCTGGGGTTTCCTGTCCAGCCTGGTGACCGACGCCTGCGGCTGCTTCCAGCAAGCCGAGGGCATGATCCGCTCGCAACGCATGCCGTTTGCCCTGTATGCGATTCGGGTCGTGATCCGGAACCTGTTTGTCCTGGCGCATAATGTGCTCGTGATCCTGGTCGTCTATGCCGTGTTCGACGTTTGGCCGGGCCTTGCCGCGCTGGCTGCTGCGCCGGGCATGCTGCTGTGGGTGGTGGACGGGTTGGCCACGTGCTTGCTGCTGGGCGCCGTGTGCGCGCGCTTCCGCGATATCCCGCCGATCGTCGGCAGTGTGATGCAGATCGCATTTTTCATCAGCCCGATCATCTGGAAGCCGGAGCTGCTGAAGGGTCCGCAGGCGAAATGGCTGCCGTTCAACCCGTTCTACACTCTTCTTGAGGTCGTGAGGGCGCCGTTGCTGGGCCATGAGCCGAATTGGCAGATTTGGGCGTCCGCCCTGGGCTACAGCGTGCTGCTGTGCGGCGTGGCCTGGTTGCTGTTCGCGCGCGTGCGCAGCCGCCTGGCCTTCTGGGTCTGACCGGCATGGCAGCGATCGATGTCGACGGCGTGGACGTCACCTTTCCGATCTATCACGGCAACAGCCGCAGCCTGAAGCGCACGGTGTTCGCCGCCGCCAGCGGCCGCCTGCACGAGGATTCGCACCACCGCATCGTGGTGCAGGCGTTGCGGAACGTGTCCCTGCATTTGACGACCGGAGATCGGCTCGGCCTGATCGGCGGCAACGGAGCCGGCAAGACCACGCTGCTGCGCACGCTCGCTGGCATCTATGAACCCGTAGTCGGCTCCGTGCACGTCCGCGGCAGCATCGGCGCCCTACTTGACCCCAACCTCGGCATGAACCCCGAGCTGACCGGGCGCGAGAACATCGCGCTGCGCGGCCTCTATAACGGCCTGTCCGGCCCAGCAATCCGCCGTTTGGAAGGCGATGTGCAGGAATTCGCCGAGCTGGCGGAGTTCCTCGATCTGCCGATTCGCTTCTATAGCTCGGGCATGGTGATCCGGCTGGGTTTCGCGCTGGCAACCGCCATCCGCCCCCAGGTGCTGCTGATGGACGAATGGTTCCTGGCCGGCGACGCGGCGTTTATGGAAAAAGCGCGGAGCCGGCTGGAGGACATGGTGCGCGGCGCCGAGATTCTGGTGCTGTCGTCGCACTCGACCCCGGTGATCCTGGATTGGAGCACCCGGGTGATCTGGCTGGACCAGGGCCGGGTCATGGCCGACGGGGCGCCGAAGGACGTGATGGACCGCTACATGGGTGCCGAGCACCAGAAACTCGAGCATGGGGCCGTCGAGCACGGGGACATCGAGCCGCCGGCCGCGGCGTCCGAAGCCGTGACAGCCGGTCAGTCCACGATCGCCTGATAGGTCAGCACCCGCAGTTCCCGCCGGATCGGATAGGTGGAGCTGGGGGTGAGCTGGGTCAGCAGGATGGCGGCCATGTCCTCGGCCGGGTCAATCCAGAACGCCGTGCTGGCTGCTCCGCCCCAGGCATACTCGCCGGGGGAGCCCAGGATCTGCGCGCGCGCCGGGTCGAGCATGACGGAGAAGCCCAGGCCGAAGCCGATGCCGGCATAGCTGCTCTCGCTAAAGCGCGCCTGGCCCATGCTGGCCATGTCGCCGCCCAGGTGGTTCGCCGTCATCAGCTCGATCGTTTTGCGGCCCAACAGACGTTCGCCGTCGAGCGTGCCATGGTTCAGCAACATACGGCAGAACCGCATGTAGTCGCGGCCGGTGCCCACCAGCCCGCCTCCGCCGGACGCAATGGCGCGCGGGGTAGCGAAACGGCTGGTGGCGGGATCGTCGAGCAGCACGGCCTTGCCGTCCTGGCCCTTTGCGTAGTTGGCAGCGAACCGGCCGAGCTTCTCTGGCGGCACCTGGAACGCCGTGTCCGTCATGCCGAGCGGGGCGATGACCCGGTCGTGCAGGAAGCGTCCAAAGTCCTGGCCCGACAGGACCGCCACCAGATGGCCCAGCACGTCGGTCGCGATGCTGTAGTTCCACGCCGTGCCGGGCTGGGCCAGGAGCGGCAGCGTCGCCGCGCGCTCAACGACCTCGGCCAGCGTGCCGTCCGAGGTCTGGAAATCGACGCCGTTGTCCCGGTACATCGCATCGACAGCCGTCGCCTCCATGAAGCCATAGGTCAGCCCGGAGGTATGCGTCAGCAGGTCGCGGTAGGTAATGCCGCGCTCCGCGGGCACCGGCGCCCTGCCCTCCCCGGCATAGACGCGCATATCCTTGAAATAGGGCAGCACGCCGCTGATCGGGTCGTCCAATTGGAACAGGCCGTCCTCATAGAGCATCAGCAACGCGACGCTCGTGAGCGGCTTGGTCATGGAGTAGATGCGGACGATGCTGTCCGGCTGCATGGGCAGGCTACGCGCGATGTCCGCCATGCCGGCATGACGTTCATAGGCGAGCCGGCCGCGACGGCTGATCATGACCGACAGCCCGGCCAGCTTGCCGCTATCAACCAGACGGTCCATCCAGCCGTCGATCTTGCGGAGGCGAGGAGCCGACAGGCCGGCGTGCTCGGGCGTATTGGCGGCGTCGGGTGTCATGGGCGCTCCATCATGCTGGAGCTATGGATCAGCATAGTAATCCGCGTAGCGCAATACGCCTGCCCCGGGCTGTATCGCCCAACCTGGTAAGCCTGTCCGTCACCCGGCCCGGGCGGTCGGGTGAACCGCCCAGGCCAGGATCATTGGCGAACCCCTGCCAACCCGGCCGAAGGCTCAGCCGTGGCGGGTCGTCGCCGTCTCACGCACCGTTGTCGTGCTGCCGGGCGATGCGATCGTGCCGGCCGGACGCTCGGGGGCGCTGGCCTCCATCGAAACGTCGGAGTCGTCGGCCATGTTTTTCTTGAACGACTTGATGCCCTTGGCGAAGTCACCCATGAGCCCGCTGACCTTGCCGCTTCCGAATAGCAGCAGGACAACGATCAGGACGACCATCCAGTGCCAGATGCTGAAGCTACCCATGGTTCCTCCGTGCGGGCGGACGCCCAATCGGCGCGCGACCCCAATGCGACAGGCGGGTACATCCCGCTCCGCCTATGACATGGCGCGACCTGGGGATGCTTGCAAGCGATTTGGCTATCGTCACGGCTCGGCCAGCCCAGTGGCCAGACCGCTCGCCCGTCCCGGCGCGATGAAACCGTAGGTGGAGTAGACCGTGCTGCCCAGCGTGCGGGACGGCGCCCACCAGACCCGCACCGCGCTCCAGTCGTTGCGCGAGGAGACGTCGACCACCGGCTCATTGCGGGTGATGCGCCGGTGCACCCAATTGGCCTGGGTCACCACGATCTCACGGTCCGACACCACGCGGCCCACGACGGACACATGACCGGAGCCGAGCCGGGCGCTCCGGCGGAACACCAGGACCCCGCCCGGCACCGGGTCCGAGCCCCGGCTGTAGCGGCCGGCGGCCTGGTCCCACCAGGAATAGGCCTCGCCGTAAAGCTGAATGCCCGAGACCTGCCGGGCGAACGGCGCGCATTCCAGCGATGTGGACGTGCCGGCTGACCCCGCGATGCGCGGGCCGGAGCCACACGCCGCCAGCAGCAAGAACACGGCCAGCCACAATGGCGACCAGCGCCGGCCCATTGATTTCCCCCCTCCCGAACGCGCGACCCTATTGCCAAGCCGACTCATCCCGCCGCCCATACAAGGCTCGCCGCCACCGTTCCACCCAGGATCGCAAGTGCCAGGTTGCGGGTGGCCAGCATCACCGCCGCCGTCGCGAGCGCGCCCACCCATTGCTGCAAGCCGCCGACGGCCAGCGCCGGCGCCACATAGCTGACGAACAGCGTGCCGGGGATGTAGCCCAGCATGGAGCGCACCAGCGGCGGCGGGGTGAAGACGCGGAACAGCAGATAGCCTCCAGCCCGCGTCACGAAGGTGGCAACCGCCATTGCGGCGATCGCCGCAAGCACCCAGGGATCGAGCGTCAAACGACAAGCCCGCGGCGCCGGTCTCGCCAGACGCCCGCAGCGCTCCCGGCCAGCGCCCCGCCTATGATATACCAGCTTGTGCCCGGCAGCAGCCGCGCGAGCAGCAGGGCCACCACCGCCGCCACGATCCATGGCACGATGTCGCGTCTGCCCCGCCACATCACCACCAGGATCGCCACGAACACCGCAAGCGCCGCGAAGAACAGCGGATGCCCAGCCGGCGGGCGCATGGTGGCGCCCAGCACGTGCCCGGCCGCGGTGGACGCCACCCAGACCACCCACATCAGCGCCCCCGACCCGAACAGGAAGCCGGCGTCCCCTCGCCCGGCCTGCATCTCCGCCACCGAGAGCGCCCAGTTCTGGTCGGCCATCACGAACAGGCTGACCCAGAGCCGCCAGCCCCGCACCCGGTCCAGCCACGGTCCCAGCACAGGTCCCATCAGGGCCAAGCGCAGGTTCACCACGAATGACGCCAAGCCTGCCGCCAGGACCGGCGCCGGGTTGGACCAATGGCTGAGCGCCAGCAATTGCGCCGACCCGGCATAGACCACCCCGCTCATCAGCGTGGCTTCGGCCAAAGACAGCCCCTGCGCCTGCGACGCGACGCCGCAGACCATGCCAAACGGCACCACCGCCACCTGCACCGGCAGGCTGCGACGCGCGCCCGCGATGACTGCGGCGCGGGAGAAGCGCGGGCGCGCCTGGGACATCAGCCCTGTTTCAACCGGATCACGAGCGCCTTCGCGTCCTCCAGGTCCATGCGCAGCGCCTGTTGGGCCACGGGCTGCGGGAAGCCGGCACGGGCCATGGCGCCCAGTTCCTTCCGCCGCGTGTCGTCGTCGGCCTCCTGGACGCGGAACGGACCCAGCCGGCGGCGGCGGGCATAAGCCAGGGCGGCGGCCAGCTCGCTCTCGGGATCGGGCAGGGCGGCCTGGGCCAGGTTTTGCGGCACTCCCTTTGCGGCCAAATGCGCGCTGACGGCCACACGGGAGCGGCCAGCGCGGGTCAGGCTGCGGGCGCGGGCCCCGGCAAAGGCCGCGTCGTCCACCACGCCGGATTGCACCAGGGCGCGCACGACCTCCCGCGCCGCCTGCCGGCTCGCCTGCTGGCCACCGGCGATGGCGTCGAGATCGAGCGTCCCCTCGACGCCAGCCGCACGGGCCCAACGGTCGACGCGGCGGTCGAGCACGCGGACCAGACCGGCCTCGGTGGTGGCGAAGCGCCCCAAATGGGCCAGCGCCGCGTCGTGCAGGCGGGAGCGGGTGGGTGCCGGGCCCGCGGGTCCGGGCGTACGCCGGCGAGGACGGCGGGGGCCGGCGGGCTTCGCGTCGTGCGTAGGGGGCTCGGCCATTCCGGCACGATGGCATGGGACACGCGGGACCGGAACCCGGACCGGCCACGCCACGTTCGATGGCTGACCCGCAATTAAGTTCTGAGGTATCCCGTGCTGAACGTCCGATCGGTTGCCATAATGACTGTGGTCACGGCCCTGAATGCGCTGCCGGTGGTGGCGCAACAGGCGGGCCAGTCCGATGCGCCGCCCGCCAGCGCTGCCCCGGCACCGGCACCGGCGCAGCCTGGCGGTTTGGTGGCAACCACGAACAACCCCAATCTTTCCGTGGCTTCCGTGCGGCTGGAGAACGGCGTCCGCGCCAGCAAGGTGATCGGCTCTACCGTCTACAATGAGCAGAACGAGCGGGTCGGCAGCGTGGACGACCTGATCATGACCGAGGACGACAAAGTGACGGTCGCGGTCATCTCGGTCGGAGGGTTCCTGGGCCTGGGCAGCAAGCTGGTCGCGGTGCCGTTCGGGCAGCTGAAACGCGATGCCGACCGCGTGGTGCTGACTGGCGCGACCAAGGACACGCTGAATGGCATGCCGAGCTTCGTCTATTAGGGCTGCTCCGCCGAATAGCATTTGACTTCCTGGGAATGCCCGCCCCATCTTTATCGCTTCCCCGGAACCGCCCGCGACGGGTCGTTGGGCGTTGAAATGGCCCGGGGAATGCACCGAGGTGCCAAGTTCCCATGATTTCCGCCCTGATGCCGACCTACAACCGTGCCGACCTCGCTTTCGAGCGGGGCGAAGGCGCCTGGCTGTATGCGTCGGACGGGCGACGATTCCTGGATTTCGGGGCCGGCATCGCGACATCCTCGCTCGGCCACGGCCACCCGCATCTGGTGCAGGCCATCGCCGAGCAGGCGGCGCGGGTGATGCACACCAGCAATCTGTATCGCGTGCCGCAGGCCGAGCGTCTGGCTGCGCGCTTCGTGGAAGCGTCGTTCGCCGACAGCGTGTTCTTCTGCAACTCGGGCGCCGAGGCGAACGAGGGCATGGTGAAGATGATGCGCAAGGCCATGCACGAGACCGGCCGGGCCGAGCGTTACCGCGTCATCTGCTTCGACGGCGCGTTCCATGGCCGGACGCTCGCGATGCTGGCCGCCACGGGCAACAAGAAATACCTGGCGGGCTTTGGGCCGGAGGTGGACGGCTTCGACCATGTGCCGTTCAACAACCTGAATGCGCTGCGCGACGCGATCGGGCCGGAGACGGCTGGCGTTCTCGTGGAACCCGTCCAAGGCGAGGGCGGCATCCGTGCGGCGTCGCTCGACTTCCTGCGCGGGCTGCGGGCGGCGTGCGACGAGTTCGGGCTTATCCTAGGCATGGACGAGGTGCAGTGCGGCATGGGACGCACCGGCAAGCTGTTCGCGCATGAATGGGCGGGCATCGCCCCCGACGTGATGAGCATCGCCAAGGGCATTGCCGGCGGCTTTCCCATGGGCGCGATCCTGGCGAAGGAGGCCGTAGCCAGGCACCTGGTGCCCGGCACCCACGGCACGACGTTCGGCGGCAACCCGCTGGCCTGCGCTGCGGCCAATGCGGTGCTGGACGTAGTGCTGGCGCCGGGCTTCCTGGCGGAGGTGGACCGCAAGGCCCGCAAGCTGTGGTGGGCACTCGACGCCGTGGTGGCGGAGTATCCGTCCGTGCTGACCGAGGTACGCGGCGCCGGGCTCATTCTAGGGTTGAAGGGCGTCGTGCCGAATACGGAGTTGCAGGACGCATTCACGGCCGAGGGATTGCTGACGGTCGCCGCGGGCGACAACGTGGTGCGCCTAGTGCCGCCGCTCGTGCTGACCGACGCCGATTGCGACGCGGCCGTGGACATGATCCGCTGCGGCGTGCGCCGCTGCCTGCCCACCCCTGTCTCCGCAGCGGCAAAATGAGCGGCGCGCTTCGCCGCCCGGCCGAAAGCACGGCCGATCGCAGCAATGCCGGGGAGGGCCAGCCCCCTCTCCGGCACTTCCTGGACCTCCGCGACTTCGAGCCGGCGACCTTGCGCCATATGCTCGACATCGCGTCGGGCTATAAGGAGGCCGGCAAGGTCTCCTCACGGCCGTTCGCCGGCAAGACGCTGGCGATGATCTTCGAAAAGCCCAGCACACGCACGCGCGTCAGCTTCGAGGTCGCGATGCGGCAGCTCGGCGGCGACGTGGTGACCCTCTCCGCCAAGGAGCTGCAGATCGGGCGCGGCGAGACGGTGGCCGACACCGCCCGGGTGCTGTCCCGCTACGTGGACGCCATCATGCTGCGCACCGATGACGTGGCCAAGCTGCACGAGATGGCGGCGAACGCGACGATTCCGGTGATCAACGGCCTGACGAACTGCAGCCACCCCTGCCAGCTGATGGCCGATATCATGACGTTCGAGGAGCATCGCGGCCCCATTGCCGGCCAGGTCGTGGCCTGGAGCGGTGACGGCAACAACGTATTGTCCAGTTGGATCGAGGCAGCGGTGCGCTTCGGCTTCACCCTGCACTTGGCGACGCCCGAGCTGCTGCGTCCCCCGCAGAGGCTGATCGATTGGGCCCGTGCGGCGGGCGGGCGCATCGAGGTGTTCGCCGACCCGGCCGAGGCCGTCCGGGGCGCGCGTTGCGTGGTGACCGATGCCTGGGTCAGCATGGCGGACGATCCGAATGAGAGCCGGCACAACCTGTTGGCGCCCTACTGCGTCACCCCGGCTTTGATGGCGCAGGCAGCGCCGGACGCGATCTTCATGCACTGCCTGCCGGCCCATCGTGGCGAGGAGGTGATGGCGGAGGTGATCGACGGTCCGCAATCCGTGGTGTTCGACGGCGCCGAGAACCGGCTGCACGCGCAGAAGGGTGTTCTGGCCTGGTCGCTGGGCGCGGCCCGTTGACGGAGGAGATCGCGTCGACGCCGGGGTGGGTGGAGCAGCGATTGGACGACCTGTTCGCGGCCCTGCCATCCGGCGCATCCACGGCGCGGGACGGCTATCTGGCGTGTCTAGGCCGGAAGAAGGCGCCGGCCGCCCCCTCGGACATACTGGGCACCGAGTTCGGCGGTTGCCGGGCATCGCTGCATCACGCGCTGGCAGGACTGGGGCTGCCCGCGGATACGCTGGCGAAGCTGGACCGGCAGCTCGAGTCGCTCGAGGCGGAGATCGCCGAGGACAGTTAGCGTCCTTTCCATCCGACAGCCGTCCCGGGCGCAAGCACGGACAGTCGTTATGAATGGGCGCTAGGGTGCGCCAGGGAACACAGGGGTCCGCTGTCATGACTGCATCGCGGATGCCTTGGTGGGCCTGGTTTTGGCCGCTCGCTGCGTGGGCGTTGCTGGCCGGGACGCTGTTCGCAGGGATGGGCGCCCTGCTCGCGGCCGGCGCTGCCGTGGCGCTGATCGCCACCGTGTTCGCCGCCGTTTATCACGCCGAGCTGGTGGCGCACCGGGTTGGCGAGCCGTTCGGCACGCTGGTGCTGGCCGTCGCCGTGACGGTGATCGAGGTGGCGCTGGTCGTTTCCGTGATGCTGGGTGGCGGCGCGGAGAAGGCGGCGCTGGCGCGCGACACGGTGTTCGCGGCGGTGATGCTGGTGTGCAACGGCGTTGTCGGAATGTGCCTGCTGGCCGGCGGAATGCGGCACCACGCCCAGGGCTTCCAGATACAGGGCGCGAGTGCCGCCCTGGCCGTGCTGGCGGCGCTGACCACACTGACGCTCGTGCTGCCCAACTTCACCGTAACCTCGCCGGGGCCGGTCTTCACCAGCTCGCAACTGGCTTTCGTGGGCGTCGTGTCCCTGGTGCTTTACGGCGTGTTCGTCTTTGTCCAGACCGTGCGGCATCCCGGTGACTTCCTGACGGCGGTGGAGGAAGACACGCACGCGGCGGCTCCGTCGACCCCGGCGGCGGTGATCAGCGCGGTCGTGCTGGTCGTGGCGCTGGTGGCCGTGGTGGGGCTGGCGAAGGCGCTATCCCCGATCATGGAGGCCGGCCTTGACCGGGCAGGGGCGCCAAAATCGGTGATCGGCGTGGTGATCGCAGCGCTCGTGCTGCTGCCGGAGGCGGTGGCGGCGGTGCGGGCGGCGCGGGCCAACCGGTTGCAGACCAGCCTCAACCTCGCCTTGGGATCGGCGCTGGCCAGCATCGGCCTGACGATCCCAGCTGTTGCGGTGGTGGCAATCGTATTGGGCACGCCGCTGACACTGGGGCTGGACGCGAAGGAGGAGGTGCTGCTGGCGTTGACGCTGCTGGTCAGCGTCCTGACGCTTGGGACCGGCCGGACGACGGTGCTGCAGGGTGCGGTGCATCTGGTGATCCTGGCGGTGTTCCTGTTCCTGGCGGTGGTTCCATAGCCAGCCAGTTCTCGGCCGCCACCCAAGTTGGATCGTCATGGCCCGCATGCGCGTGCAGCGTCGTTTCGGTGAAGCCGAGGCGGGCAAACAGGCGGCGGTTGCCAGAGAGCGCCAGGCGCACCCCGAGGTGGATGCGCGGCAGGCTAAGCCGTCGTGCCTCCATCTCCGCGGCATGCACCAACTGCGCGGCGAGGCCCTGATTGCGGCAACGGGACGCGACGGCGAGGCGGCCGAGATAAAGGCCGCCGTCCTTTTCCGACCATAATACGCAGGCGACGATACTGTCCCGTACCACGACGGCACCCCCGCCCTGGGCCAAATGCGCCAGGACGCTGGCCTTTGTCTCTTGCAGGGCACTCGGCGCGGGATCGAGCGGTTCCGGGATGGCGCTGAAAACGTCGCGAATCAGCATTGCGACCGCGGCGGCGTCGTTATCCTTGACGGGCCGGATCACGGCGCCCGACCGGCAAGGCGGACGACGAGGCTGCCCTTTGCTGCGTACACCATTAAACTCCCCGCCGCGTCATGATCGCCTCCTACAGCATAGCCTAGGACGCATGGCTCGCACGAGGCAGGTTCACCTTGGCAGGGCTGATCCCTATGTAGGGGCCATGACATCGACCCCTGCTTTCCTGGACAGCACCCGCCCGGACGTGCCCGACATCGTCGTGCCCCGCGGCGTCACCCCCTTTCACCTGCCGGGACAGCCCGTCCGCGGGCGGCTCGTGCGGCTCGGCCCGCTCGCGAATGCGCTGCTGACCCGGCACGTCAACCACGATTCCGTCACCGCCCTATCGGGCCAGGCTTTGGCGCTGGCGGCGGCGCTGGCGACGGCGTTGAAGTTCCAGGGCACCTTCAGCCTGCAAGCCAAGGGGGACGGCGCGGTGCCGATGCTGCTGGCCGACTGCACCGAATCCGGCGCGCTGCGTGGCTACGCCCGTGCCGAGCCCGAGCGCCTCGCCACCCTGCTCGCCGCCGACCGCACCCCGTCCGCCGCCGCCCTGCTGGGACAGGGCTATCTGGCGTTCAGCGTGGACCAGGGCCCGGACCGGGAGCGCCACCAGGGCATCGTCGCCATCGAGGGCGACAGCCTGGCCGACATGGCGCTGCATTATTTCGAGACCAGCGAGCAGATTCAGTGCAGCGTCCGCCTGGCCTGCGCCCGGACCGAAGCCGGATGGCGGGCCAGCGCGCTGATCCTGGAGCGGGTCGCCGGCGAGGGCGGCATCGACCCGGCGCTCGATCCCGAGGCGCAGGCCGAGAGCTGGCGGACCGCCACGGCGCTTGCCGCCACGCTGAAGGAGGAGGAGCTGCTGGACGACACCATCCTGCCGGAGCGGTTGCTTTATCTGCTGTTCGGCGCTGCAGGCGTAGCCGCCGACCGCAACCGCGCCCTGGCCTATGGCTGCCGTTGCTCCCGCGCCAAGTTGTCGGGCATCCTGGAGACGTTCCCTCCGGACGACCTGGACCATATGTCGGTCAGCGGCGACATCGTCATGACCTGCGAGTTCTGCAACCTGGACTTCCGGTTCGGCCGCGGCGAGGTGCATGGCAAAGGCAGCGATGACAAGCTCAACTAACCTTTCGCGTCGCATGGCGCTGGTGCTGCCGCTCGCGGCGGCCGCGTGCGGCGGCGATGAGCCGCTGCGCGACATGCCGCCGTTGCGCTACGATTTCCTGACGCCGCTGCGGCTGAATGTCGCCACGGTGGATGTCGGCGAGGCGCCGCCGCCCAGCCCTATCGAGGCGCAATCCCCGATGCCGGCAGGCATGGCGTTGCGGCAGATGGCGCTCGACCGTCTGGCGCCAGGCGGCTCGTCTGGGCGCGCCGAGTTCGTCATCGACGTTGCGCGGATCAACCGCACTTCCAATGGATTGGAGGGGGTTTTGGCCGTGCACCTAGATGTGCTGACGACCGAGGGAACCCGTGCAGGCTTCGCCGAGGCCCGGGTGTCCCGGTCGGCCACCACGCACGGCAGCCTACGCGGGGCGCTTTATGACCTGACCCGGCAGATGATGGACGACATGAACGTCGAGTTCGAGTTCGAGGTCCGCCGCTCGCTCCGCGACTGGCTGCAGGACGCGACCACAGCCCCCCTGCCCGCGCCGGTGGAGCAGCAGGAGCTACCGGAGCCCGGCACTCCCTAACGGCGCTTTGGCCCGTTATCCGCGGGACCTCACCCTCCCAAGTAGGCCGCCGCGACCGCCGGGTTGTTCGCGACCTCGGCCGCGGGGCCGGACAGGACGACGCGGCCGTTCTCCAGCACATAGGCGTGGTCCGCGATGTCCAAGGCGGCCGACGCATTCTGTTCTACCAGCAGGATCGTCGTGCCCTCGGCCTTCAGCGCCGCGATGATGGCGAAGATCTCCTCGACGAACAGCGGGGCCAGGCCCATGCTCGGCTCGTCTAGCAATAGCAGGCGCGGAGCACCCATCAGGGCGCGCCCGATCGCCAGCATCTGCTGCTCGCCGCCCGACATGGAGCCGGCGAGCTGGCCCAGGCGTTCGCGCAGCCGGGGGAAGCGGGCCAGCACGCTCTCCTGTCGCCGGGCGGTCTCGCTGCGGTCCGGCACCAAGTAGGCGCCCAGCGCCAGGTTCTCCGCGACGGTCAACTCGGCGAAGCACTGCCGGCCCTCCGGCACCTGGCGCAGTCCCGCGGCGGCGATGCGGTGCGCGGATTGCCCGGTGATGTCCCGCCCGGCGAACTGGATGCGTCCGGCTCGCGGACGCACAAGGCCGGAGATGGCGCGCATCGTCGTCGTCTTGCCGGCACCGTTCGCCCCAATCAGGCACACGACCTGCCCCTCCGGCACGTTGATCGAGATGCCGCGCACCGCCGGGGTGTGGCCATAGGCGACCTCGAGCCCATCGATCTCGAGGTTGCTCACCCGGCCCCGCGCACGCCGGCTTTGGCGCCGGCCGCCAGACGGGCCGCGACCTTTTGGCCCAGATAGGCCTCGATCACCGACGGCTCCTGCCGAACAGCTTGCGGTGCCCCTTCGTAGATGAGCTTACCGAAGTTCAGCACGGTGACAGTGTCAGAGATGTCCATAACGAAACCCATGTCGTGCTCGACCAGCAGGACCGTGGTGCCGAACTCGTGGAGGCGGCGGACCAGGGTAGCCAGCGCCTCGGTCTCGGCCGGGTTCATGCCGGCGGCAGGCTCGTCCAGCAGCAGCAGCCGGGGCTCGGGCGCCATGGCGCGGGCGATCTCCAGCCGGCGCTGGTCGCCGTACGACAGGGCCTGTGCGCGCTGCCCGGCCTTGTCGGCGAGACCTACGAGGTCGAGCGCCTCGCGGGCGCGGGCCACGGCGCGACGCTCCTCCGTCCGGAAGCCCGGCAGGCGCAGGACCACGCCGGGCAGGCCGGTCGTCAGCCGGGTATGCAGGCCGGTCAGCGCGTTCTCCAGCACCGTCATGGCAGCGAACACGCGGATGTTCTGGAACGTGCGGGCGAGGCCGAGCGCCGCGCGACGGTTGGCCGACAGCCCGGTCACGTCCTGCCCGGCCAGGCGAATCAAGCCGGAGCTGGGGGGCACGAGGCCGGACACCAGGTTGAACAGCGTGGTCTTGCCGGCGCCGTTCGGACCGATCACCGCGTGGACGCCGCCCGGCATGACCCGCATATCGACGTTGTCCACCGCGACGAGGCCGGCGTAGCGGCGGGTCAGGCCGCTGATCTCCAGCAATGGGGTCTCCTGCGCCGGGGTCATGCGGTGGTGCGGGCGCCGATCCGCTTCATGCGGACGCCGAGCAGGCCATTCGGCAGGAACAGCACGGCCAGCACGATGATCACGCCGTTCACCACCAGCCGGATGTCGCTGAAGCCGCGCAGCAGCTCGGGCAGCAGGGTCAGGACCCAGGCGCCGATCACCGGGGCGACCGGCGTGCCGATGCCGCCCAGCAGCACGTAGGACAGGATGGTGACCGCCGGCTCGAAGCCATACTCGTTAGGGCCGATGAAGCTCGACACGTGGGCGGACAAGCATCCCGCCAGCCCGGCCAGCACGGCGGAGGCCAGCAAGGCTCCCATTTTGTAGCGACGGATCGGGACGCCCATCACCTGGGCCGCGGTCTCGTCCTCCCGCATCGCCTCCATCGCCCGGCCGACGCCGCTGTGCCCCACAAGCCACAGCGCCAGCACCGCGAGGCCGAGCAGCCCATAGATCATCCAGGTCGTCGCGCGCTGGGGAATGCCGGACAGGCCCATCGCGCCGCCGAACAGGTCCACGTTCAAATAGACCGCGCGCAGCACTTCCCCCAATCCGATCGTGGCGATCGCGAGGTATACGCCGGACAGCCGCAAGGTGGGCACCCCGATGGCCAGCGCAAAGGCAACAGGCACGACGACGGACAGCGGCAGGACTGCGAGGAACGGCAGTTTCAGCTTTAGGGTCATCAGGGCCGAGGAATAGGCGCCCAATCCCATGAACGCGGCCTGCCCGAGCGAAAGCTGGCCCACCGCAAGCACAACGTACATCGAAAGTGCCAACAGCCCGTTGATGCCCAGCGCATAGACTAGGTTCTGGTAGGTCCATAGGAAGTCGTCGAGCCAAAGCGGCATCAAAGACCATTTCCAAAACGTGCTTGCTGCGCAAGCATTTTAGGTTCCAAGACATGCTTGCTGCACAAGCACTTTAGGTTCCAAGACATGCTTGCTGCGCAAGCACTTTAAGCCCGCCGTATCACGGCGCGGCCGAACAGGCCGGAGGGCCGGGTCCAGAGCACGGCCACCAGGATCAGGAACGCCACCGCATCCTTCAACTCAGACGATACATAGCCCGCGGTCATCACCTCGATCACGCCCAGCGCCAATCCGGCCAGCAACGCGCCGCGGATGTCGCCGAGCCCGCCCACGATGACGACGACGAAGCCGCGCAGCATCATCGCCTCCCCCATGTATGGCTGGACCGCGTTGAAATTGAGCCCGATCAGCACACCCCCTGCCCCGGCCAGGCAACCGGAGATGAACGATACCAAGGCCGCCACCCGCTCCGTGTCGATGCCCATGAGCTGTGCCGCGTCCGGCTTCTCGGCCATCGCGCGGATCGCCAGGCCAAGGCGGGTGCCGTGCATCAGCGCCAGCAAGGCGCCGACCAGCACCGCCGTTGCGGCGAGGATCAGAATCTGCGCCGTGGTGATGCGGATGTCGCCGATATGGAACGCATCCGCGCTGACGATGCCGGGCGGCAGGCGGCGGATGTCGGGTCCGAGCCAACTGGTCAGCACGGAATAGAGCGCCAGCACGCCCCCCAGCGTGACCATGAGCGAGGACAGCTCCGGCGCCCGGATGCGGCGCAGCCGGGTCAGCAGCACCCAGTCGAGCACGACGGCGATGCACCCGGCGCCGATCGCGGCCAAGGGCAGCGCCGCCCAGATCGGCACGCCCGCGCGGGTCATCCACAGCGCCAGCAACGCGCCGGCCGAGAAGTAGAACCCATAGGTCAGGTTGATCACCCGCAGCACGCCGAACATCAGCGTGAAACCAAGGGCGAACAGGGCATAGGTGGCGCCGAGCAGGACGCCGTTCACAAGCTGCTGGGCGAGCATCGCAGCGTCCTATGGCGTTCGCGCGGCCACCGCAAGCCCAGCTATCCTTCCTGGAGAGCCGGATAACCTTACTACGGTGCGATGCCGAACTTGCCGCCCTGCACGGCCAGGACCACCACGCCCTCGGTGCTGGCGGGATCGCGGCCCGGGGTGAAGGTGAAGGGACCCATGACGCCGTCGTACTTGGTCGTCAGCAGGGCGTCGCGAATCTTCTCGGGCTCGGCGGCGCCGGCGCGGGCGATGGCGTCTGCAAGGATGTGCATGCAGTCATAGGCCTGGGCGGCGAACTGGTCCGGGTCCTTGCCATACTTGGCGCGGAACTTGGTCACGAAGGCCTGGTTCGCCGCATCGTCCTTGCCCACGAACCACGGGCTGCCGACGATCAGGCCGTCCGCCGCGGCGCCGGCAATCTCCCCCAGTTTCGGCGAGTTGCTGCCGTTGCCGCCGACGAACAGCGTCTCCTTGCCGAACCCCAGCTGCCGCGCCTGCAGCAGCACGCCGGAGATCGGCTCGACCAGCGCCGAGATGCCGACCGCGTCCGGCTTCAACGCCTTGATCTTCGTCAGCTGCGCGCTGAGGTCGGTGTCCTTGCTGCCGAAGCTCTCGATCGCCACGATGGTCAGCCCGGCCTTCTCGGCCGCAGCCTTCATGGTGTCGAACCCTGACTTCGAGAACGCGTCGTCGTTCGCATACATCAGCGCGATCGTCTTCACGCCGCGGGCCTTGGCGCGCGCCAGCGTCACGGGGATCACGTCGCTCTCCGGCAGGCTGGTGCGGAACACGTAGGGGCCGATGTCGGTAATGCCAGCCGCGGTGGTGCTGGTGCCGATGATCGGGATCTTCCGCTCGTTCGCCACCGGCCCCGCGGCGAACATCTCGTTCGACAGGGTCGGCCCGATGATCGCGACGACCTTGTCCCGGCCGATCAGCTTGCGGGCGGCGTTGATCGCCTGGTCCTTGTTGGCGGCGCTGTCCTCGATCGTCAGCGCGATCTTGCGGCCCAGCACCCCTTTGGCGTTGATCTCCTCCAATGCCAGCTCCAGCCCGGCGCGGATCGCGGTGCCATAGGCGGCGTTGGGGCCGCTCAGGATCTCGATCGCGCCGACCTGGATCGGGGCGCCCGCCTGCGCAAACGCGACAGGCACCACCGCCACGGCGGCAGCGGCGGCAGCAAGCAAGGTTCTGCGGAGCATCGTTGGTTTCCTCCCGGGGAGAGCCGATTGGATCGGGACCGTAGCCGAAATGGCTCGATAATCAAGGCTACTTGCACCCGGCCCTACGCCGGGCCATGCGGGGCGATGACCAAGCTCCGCATCGCCACCTGGAACATCAACTCGCTCCGGCTGCGGCTGCCGCTGGTGGAGCGGCTGATCGCCTCGCTCGATCCGGACGTGATCTGCTTGCAGGAGACGAAGGTGCCGGATGAGTTGTTTCCCGACGCCGCACCCGGCGCGTTCGGCTATCCCCACGTCGCCCGCCGCGGCATGAAGGGCTATAACGGCGTCGCCATCCTGTCCCGCGTGCCGTTCGTCCCGCTGAATGGTCCCGATTGGTGCGACCGCGGCGACTGCCGGCACGTCGCGGTTGCGCTCTCGACACCCACGGGCCCCGTGGCGCTGCACGATTTCTATGTGCCCGCCGGCGGGGACGAGCCGGACACCGCCGTCAACCCGAAATTCGCGCACAAGCTGGCGTTCGTGGGCGAGGTCACGAACTGGTTCGCCGCCCGGCGGTCCGAGCGGTGTGTCCTGGTGGGCGACCTCAACATCGCGCCGATGGAGCACGACGTCTGGAGCCACCGGCAATTGCTGACGGTCGTCAGCCACACGCCGGTCGAGGTGGCGGCGATGGAGGCCTGGATGCGCACCGGGTTCGTGGACGCCATGCGGCATTTCGTGCCGCCGGACCAGAAGCTTTACACCTGGTGGTCCTACCGCAACCGCGACTGGAAGGTGGCGAACCGCGGCCGCCGGCTGGACCATGTGTGGATCACGGCGGACCTGGTGCCGGGCCTGCGGTCGAGCACGGTGCTGACCGAGGCGCGGGACTGGCCGCAAACGTCTGACCACGTGCCGGTCTGTGTCGAACTCGCCGTTTAGGCTTGAGGCCTACGACCCGGCGCGTGAGGCCAGCGCCGGCATGAACAAGTCCGACCACCGCTCCGGCTTCACCTTTACGCTGCCGACCTGGTGCATGAAATCGGCATACCGGGTCACGCCGTTGGGTGTCGCCGAGAACTTCGTGTCGGGGTCGCGCACCATCTGCAGCACGTCGGCCTCGGTCATCTTGACGGAGGCCAGGCGAATGTAGCTTTGCGCCGCGGCTGCCGGGTCGTCGGCGATCAGCGCGTTGGCCTCGTCGATTGCGGCCAGGAAAGCGGTCATCGTCGCCGGGTTGGCATCCACGAACCGCTGGGGCGCAAAGATCACGTCGAGGGTGGATTGGCCCAGCACTTCGCTCGCGGCGACCACACGATGGATGCGCGGGTCGGCGAGTTCGAGGATCGAGAACGGCGGCGAGGCGAAGTGCGCGGCGATCTCGGTCTTGCCGCTCATCAGTGCGGCATAGGCCTCGGGGTGCGGCAGGCCAACCGTCATGGGGTCGAGCTTCGCGTAGTCGGCTTGGCCGAAGCGCTGCGCCACCAGCATCTGCAGCACAACGGCGGCGAGCGAGGTCTTGATGCCGGGAAGCGCGATCTTGTCGTTGGGCGTGAAATCCGCCAGCGACCGCAAATTCGGCCGGTTGGTGTTGAGCGACAGCGCGCAGGTGCTCAGGCCACAGACCCCGATGACCGCGGCCCGCGGGATGTCCCGCGCCTTGGCCCATAGCGTGATGAAACCAGGCGACCCGGTGCCGGCTATGTCCAACGCCCCGGCCAGCATGGCGTCGTTGATGCCGTTGCCGCCGTCCAGCAACTGCCATGTGACTTCGGGTTTCGGCAGTCCCGCCTTGGCCATCTGGCCTTCCAGCAGCTTGCGGTCCCGCATGACCATCAACGGCAGATAAAGGATGCCGTAGCCATGCGACAGCCGGACCTGGCCGCTTTCTGCACGAGCCGCCGTCGCAGCCGCCAGCGCCGCGCCGGCGGCCAGAAAGGCCCGGCGCCGCATCAGGCGAGCACGACGCCCACGGGATCGAGACGGTAGCCGCCGCCCTCGGTCAACAGCAGGCGGGCGTTGCTCGGATCCGGCTCAATCTTCTGACGCAGGCGGTAGATGTGCGTCTCAAGCGTATGGGTGGTGACGGCGGCGTTGTAGCCCCAGACCTCGTTCAAAAGGACCTGCCGCGCGACCGGGCGGGTGCCGGCGCGATACAGGAACTTGAGGATCGCCGCCTCCTTCTCGGTCAGCCGGATGCGCCGGTTCTTCACCGGCTCATGCAGCAGCTTGGCGCTGGGACGGAAGGTGTAGGGGCCGATGGTGAAGACCGCATCCTCCGAGTTCTCGAAGATGCGCAGCTGGGCGCGCAGCCGGGCCATCAACTCGGCCAGGCGGAAGGGCTTGGCGATGTAATCGTTGGCGCCGGCGTCCAGGCCGCGCACCACGTCCGCCTCGTCGTCCGATCCGGTCAGCATGATGATCGGCATGCGCTTCCCCTGCCGGCGCAACGACGCGCAAAGGTCGCGGCCATCGCCGTCGGGAAGGCCCACGTCAAGAATGATGGCGTCGAACCGGGAGTCCTTGCCTGTCAGCATCGATTCGGCCTCGGAGACGGTCCCGGCCTCGGCGACCGCGAACTCCCCATCCACCTGGAGCTGCTCGACCAAAGCCTCCCGCAAGGTTGCATCATCGTCAATGATGAGAATCGGACGCTCAGCCGTCATCAGGCAATTTCCCTTTTGTAAAACCGGCGGCAGCGCGTTGCGCTTGCCTCAGCCGCATCGTTTCGGACCGCCGACCAACACAGTAAGGTGACGCATACAGATTTGATATGATCCATTGCGGAGTCCAACGCACGGCGTGGCTGTGAAACTGCACGATACCGACTTAGGATGCACACATATTTGTGAGGCACTCGGATGCGGCGCACAAGAGGACGCCATATCCGCTACCGGATGACAGCGATTTGGATGGAGACGACGTGGCCCAGCCGCGAGGATCACAGGCGGACCAGGCGGCCGCATCCCCCCTTCCCAACCCAGCCATACTACGGATACGGGCCGTGCACCGGGCCGTCGCCGACCTGCGCCGCGGCACGCCCGTCCTGCTGCTGGGCAGTCCCGACTTGGTTATGCTGGCGGCGGACACCGCCGGAGCGGCCGGGATCGCGGAGCTGGCGGCGCTGGCTGCGGGGCCGCCCGTGCTTCTGCTGTCGCCGGTGCGTGCGGCGGCCCTGCTGCGCCGCCCGGTCGAGCCGGGCCCGGCCATTGCCCTGCGCACGACGGGGTTGCTGGAGGCCGCGCCGCTGCGCGGGATGGCCGATCCCACTGCCCATCAGCTTTTAGCGGACCCTCCGGAGCAGGCCGCCCTTCCCGCCCTTGCACCGGCGGCGCTGGCATTGGTGAAGCTCGGCCGCCTGCTCCCCGCTGCACTGGTGGCGCCGGTGCGGCCGGATGCCTTGGCGCAAGCTGCCCGGCTGGGGCTGCTGGCGGTGCCGGCGTCGGACGTGCTGGCGCATCCGGACGCGGCAGCGGCCGGGCTGGTGCAGGTGGCGTCGGCGCATGTGCCGCTGGCCGCCTCGGCCGACGCGCGGGTCGTTGCCTTCCGCTCCCCGGATGCAGGAATCGAGCATTTGGCCATCCTGATTGGCAGGCCGGAGCACGCGAGCGCCGCCGGGCCGGCGCCGCTGGTGCGCGTGCATTCCGAGTGCTTCACCGGAGATTTGCTGGGCAGCCTGCGCTGCGACTGCGGGCCGCAGTTGCATGCGGCGCTCGGCCGCATGGCGGCTGACGGTGGAGGCGCCCTGCTCTATCTGGCGCAGGAGGGGCGCGGCATCGGGCTCGCGAACAAGCTCCGCGCCTATGCTCTGCAGGACCGCGGACTCGATACGGTGGATGCGAACCGTGCGCTGGGCTGGAATGCGGATGAGCGGAGCTTCCTGGTCGCCGCGACCATGCTGGAGCAGCTCGGTATCCACCGCGTGCGCTTGCTGACCAACAACCCCGATAAGCTAGCGGCGCTGGCGGCCTGCGGAGTGGAGATCGAGGGGCGGGAGCCGCTGGTGATCGCGCCCAACGGCATCAACGATCATTACTTGGCGACAAAGGCCCGGCGGTTCGGACATTTTTTGGAATGATCCGGGTTCGGCATGGCTTTTGCTATGTTGATCGCATGATCCTACCCACGCCCGGCGCCGACCCTGCATCCCGCCTATTCGGATATGCCACGCCGCCGGATGGCGCCGGGCCGATCGGGCCCGATGGCTACTGGCCGCAGCCGATCGACGTGCCGTTCCGCGACGTGCTGAAGGCGCTGAACCCCCTGCAGCATGTGCCGGTGGTGGGCACGATCTACCGGGCTGTGACCGGCGACACCATCCCGGCACCGCTGCGTATCCTGGGCGCCGGCATATTCGGCGGCCCGATTGGCATCCTGGGCGCCGCGGTCATGAGCTTCGTCGAAGCGCTGTTCACCATGGGCCCCGACCTGTCCCGTCCCTCGGTCCCGCTCGGCATGTCCGCCACGGGATCGGAGGCGCCGATGGGCGCCGTCACGCCCGGCATCCTCAAGCCCGGGGAGTATACGACGCTCGCCACCACGGTGCCGGAGTTCCTGCAGAGTCCGACCCAATTTGCCGGCGGCGATCCACAACGGGGGGTTGCCGCCTATCAACAGGCAGCGCAGGAGTGGCAACGGACTCAGGCGGTCGAGAAAGGTCTTACATGAGTGACGGCGCGGCAGGCCTGGCAACACTGACCTCCGATGGCGTGCTGACCTTGGCGGACCTGCGGCAGCGCGCAGCGCTGGGGCGTGGCGGTGTGCGGACGCACAAGCAAGAGGGCGATGGCGCGACTCCCGCCGGGCTGCTTCCGCTGCGCCGGGTGCTGTATCGCGCGGACCGGGTGGCGCGCCCGCGCACTGCGGTGCCGGCAATGCCGCTGGCCCCGCACGACGGCTGGTGCGACGATCCATCGCACGCCGACTACAACCGGCCCGTCCGCCTGCCGCATGACGGCCGGCACGAAGCGCTTTGGCGCGCGGATGCGGTCTACGACGTCATCGGCGTGCTGGGCTGGAACGATGCTCCGGTGGTGCGCGGAATGGGCAGCGCGATCTTCCTGCACGTGGCCCGGGTCGACTTCGCGCCTACCGAGGGCTGCATCGCACTGGCCTTGCCAGATTTGCAGATGCTTTTGAATGCCGGGGTGACGGCGGTGCAGGTGCGGGCTCCGTAGCGCAGAGCGCCGGCGCATGCCCTTATGACGGGTCCCGGCTTAGGCCCTTTTCTGCCAGGGCAGCCATGTAGGCTGTCCAGCGCGCGTCCTGCTCCCGTCCCAACTGGTGCAGCAGCACCCAGGTGTAGATGCCGGTGTCATGACCGTCGGTGAACCGGATGCGCACTGCATAGTTACCGACCGGTTCGACGGCCGTGATGTTCACCGCGCGTTTGCCCGCCACGGTTTGCTTCTGGTCCGGCGCGTGGCCCTGCACCTCGGCACTCGGGCTTTCGACCCGGAGCAGTTCAGCCGGCAACGACACGCGGCTTCCGTCATTGAAATCCACCTCGAGATTTCTTGCGGCACGGCGGATGCGAATTTCGGTCGGGTGCGGTGATGCTGTCATACCTGGTCGAGCAGGCGCGCTTCCTCGGGCAGCATGATGGGAATGCCGTCGCGCACGGGAAATGCCAGGCCGGCCTTGCGGCTGATCAACTCCTGCGCGGCATGGTCGTAATAGAGCGGCCCCTTGGTCACCGGACAGACCAGGATGGCAAGCAGGCGTGGATCGATGGTCGTGGTATTGGACATGACAGCCTGGCCCTCCTCAGCTTGCCTGCCGACCCTGGCGCCCGCCATCGGCCGAGTGAGCGCCCATCTGCAACAAAGTCAACAAGACGCTGGCCCGGTCGGTTGATCTTGGCGCCTCAAGCAGCGCTTGTTTCTCCGCTGGGTCGAACGGACAAACCATTGCCAATGTGACGACCAGCGTGTCGTCCGGCATCTCGTTGATCGCATCCCAATTCGCATCGAACCCTTGGGTGCTGAAATAGGTGCGGAGCGCTTGGACCAACCCCTCCCGGTCGATGCCTCGCGCGCTCGGCTTAGCGTCCAGATCGCCTTGGAACCGCGCGACGTCCGCTCGGACCCGGCGGTAGCCACGCCGCATTTCCAGCTCCACGTTGATCGCGAAACGTACCATGCCGGTCAGGGTTATGAGGTAGCGGCCATCGTCAGATTCGCTGAATGAGGACAGACGGCCCAGGCAGCCGACCTTATAGAGTGCGGGTCCGCTCGGCGTTCCAGGCCGGCCCTCATCCGGCTGCACCATGCCGATGACCCGGCCCGATGCCAGCGCATCCTCCACCATCGCGAGATAGCGCGGCTCGAAGATGTTCAGCGGCAGCTTGCCCTGCGGCAGCAAGAGGGCGCCACCAAGCGGAAACACCGGGAACTCCGTCGGCAGTTCGTCCATGGTGGAACCGGGCCCCATCGGACTAGCGGAACAGCAATGCCGACAGCTTGCGCCGGGCGGCCAGGGTCGCCGCGTCGGTCAGGCCCCAGGACTCGAACAGCTTCAGCAGCTGCACCCGGGCCGCATCCTCGTTCCAAGCGCGGTCGTGCTTGATAATGTAAAGCAGGGCGTCCGCAGCCTCAGTCCGGCGGCCGCTGGCGTTCAATGCTGCCGCTAGATCATAGCGCGCTTGATGGTCGTCCGGATTGCCGACCAACCGCTGCTCAAACTCCGCCAAGTGGCTGCTGGCCCGGCGGCCCTCCTCGGCAAGCGCCAGCGCGCTCCGGGCGCCGCTCACTTCCGGATGCTCGGCGATCCCCGGCGGGATTTGTTCTAGCGCCTCGCGGGCCTGCTCGTCCTGACCAAGCGCCATCAGCACCCGGATCAGTCCGGCCCAGGCCGCCGGGTTCTCCGGATCGTCCTGCAACAGGGCACTGAACAGGCCGCCGGCGTCCTCGAACCGTTCGGCCTCCATTGCTGCGCGCGCCTCGGCCAGCAAGTCGGTAGCGGGCATGGCGCCGCCAGCGAGCTTCAGCAGGCTCTCGACGAAGCGCTTGATTTCGTTTTCGGGCAGCGCGCCCTGGAACATATCGGCGATTTGGCCCTGCCAGAACGCCGCCACGGTGGGGACGGATTGCAGCGGCAGGCCGATCTGCGACAGTTGCTGGACCAGCGCGCGGTTGGCATCGATGTCGATCTTGACCAGCTTGATCCGACCGCCGGCCGCACGGGTTACCTTCTCCAAGGCGGGAGTCAGTTGCTTGCAGGGGCCGCACCAGGTGGCCCAGAAATCCACCAGAACGGGAACGGAGCGTGATGCCTCGATCACGTCCTGCATGAAGGTCTGCTGGGTGCCGTCGACAATCATCTCGCCTGTAGCGGCAGCAGCGCCTCCTGCCGCGCTGCGCATTGCGGGGTTCGGAGCCGGAGTCCTCTGGCCCGCTTTCTTTGGGGCCCCCGCTTTCTGGCCGATGAGCATATCCATGAAATTGCGCCTATCCTGGTCGTCTGCTGCTGCATAGATGCGACGCATAGGCGTGTTGTGCAAGCTGCCGAAAATGGGGCGCAATGCCGTCGCCGGCCTGCATCCGGCTCGTCCCGCAAACCTCCTGGCCTCCTCTTGCGTATCCGCCTAGACCCGCCTAAAACGCGGTCTCGCTGGGGCGCGGGCGTAGCTCAGGGGTAGAGCACAACCTTGCCAAGGTTGGGGTCGAGGGTTCGAATCCCTTCGCCCGCTCCAGCTAAAATTACATGTTTCCAACGGTTTGTTGACATGCTACAGGCGCTACTCTGTGATATCATCGAGGCGCTCGGAACCATGGCGGAACCGGCTGTGCGCGCCGCGCTCACCACGCCCTGGAGCAGCGGCCAGGCCGAGGGATAGATCACTCGGCTCAAGCTGACCAAGCGGCAAAGCCACCGCCGCGCCGGCTTCGACCTGCTGCGCCGGCGCGTTCTGATCGCGGCATGATCCACGCAAAGCGCGGGAGAGCCAAAATCGCGGAGGTGATCACGCCGTCGCTGGAAGGACTTGGTCATCATTGGCGGGCCGAAAGCCTAGGTGGCGATGGCGGAAGGCGTCATCGAGGGTGCCCTTCAGCACCGCCGTGCGCACATTGAGGAAGAACGGCACCACGCCGCTTGGCGATGATCTCCAACAGCCGTTCTTCTGAGACCCCGGCCTTCACGTCCGGGAAGGCGATCGCGATGCAAGCGATCAACTGCGCATCGCTCCACTCTCTCGCGGGCCGATGCCACGGCAATGCCGGCGAGTGCCACCACTCCAGGCGCTTCACGCGCCGGTCCAGACCAGCACTCATCGGCGTGCTCCTGCTCTCTTGCACCATAGGCCGCCGGTGATCGCGCTCCCGACAATGTCACGGTCGTAACACGTCAGCTCGACGGGGTGCCGCGAACCGGCCTCGATCAGCTCGCGAACGTTCGGCCGGGCCAAATAGGCCGTTCGCCGCTCAAACAGGCCGGGATTGGCGAGGTCCCTCACCTCAATGCCGCCATCGACTGAGCACCCCATGCCGGCACCGCCGGCACGAAGCCGGGCACCTCGGCATGGAGAACCGCAAGCGCTGCCCCGCAGGCAGGATGGTTGCGCAAGCGCGCGTGGTGGCGGATGCCGGCCTTGACCTGCTCATAGTCCTCCTGGAACTCGGCATGATACCCCTCCGGGAACCCGCCCGCGAGCAGCCCGGGCGTGGTGTCCAGGATATGCAGCGACAGATCGTCATAGGCCCAGATCTCGAAGTCATACGTGGCCGGCACCTCTCGCTCCAGGCGGACCAGCCGTCGCGCGACGCTGCCCCTCATCGGGCGCTCCTCGTTGGGATCCGTTGCTCCAGCTGATCCAGCCGTTGCTCCAACTCACCGGTCTCGATCGCCCGGCGCTTCGTCTCCATCACCCCCGCGATCACCGCCGCCTCGTCGGGCGTCATCTTGCCACTGGCCATGGCACGCAAAAGGCTGCCCAGAGCGCCGGCCAGGTCCGAGGCCTTCTCAATCACTGGCAGTTCAAACAGGACCGGCCGGCCGCGGCGGAGCGGCGCCACGCGATCCAGCACGAGGCGCAGCGCGATCGTGTCGCCTTTCTTCGCCATCTCGATCGCCTTGCGGGTGATGGCCTCAGCCTCGCCCTCAAGGAGCCGCTCGACGGCCAGCGTGGTCGCGTTGCGCGCGCCGGCCGGCTTGCCAGCGGGATTGCCGCTCTGACCCTTGGCGAACCGGCTGTGGTTGCCACCCCCGCCCTGCTTCCTGCCTGCATTTTCAGTCATAACGGCCCGACTCCTGCGTGACACAGCAGATCAATTCACCTGCAATATGGTCACTGGGCAGGTCGATCCAAAGTACCGTGCGCAAGTCTCGCGCATGCCGGCGTGATTACCAAGCTGGCCCATTGTCTATAACAGCTGGTTCGGCGAATGGCCGCCCTCGACCCATCTGCGACGTCAACGGCCTTCGCCCTTGCGTCCGGTCACGGAGGCGAAGCTCCCATCCGACACGCAATGCCAGGACTGTCAGCTTCGCGCCCAGCACGGCCATTTGCGAGGCACTTGGCCTTTCCTGAAAGCAGCCGTTCCTCGACAGTTCCAGAGCAGCTTCAAGGGCTCTTCCTCGGCTTGTGGCTAGTAGCCCGACGGGCAACGGCGCCGCGCGACGGATCCGCCGGCCACCGAACCCCTTGCAAAATCGCACATCCGCAGTTCTACACCTTAAATGCAAAGGCTTTCGGGCCGTTGACGTGCGCTCTCGACCTCGCCCACACTCCGCGTCAATGCGACAGCACCCTAGTGCCGCGGCAAGGGATGAACATGGAAATGATCCGGATACGACGCCGAAGCCTATGACCGGCGTCGCCGCGTTCGCCCGCAGCCGAGTGATGCTGACGGCCGCAGCGTCGGAACCCGGCCTGCACGCGTGGCTGGCGCACGCCCACATGGGCGCATCGTCGTGAGGATCGCCCGCGTTACCACCCACCACGCCGGCATTCCCTACGCCGATGACGGCACCCGCCACGCGGTCGGAGGGCAGGACTGGACCACGCTCGACATGCTGCTGGTGCGGATCGAGACGCGCGGCGGCCTGATTGGCTGGGGCGAGGCGTTCGGCCATGGCTGCATCCCGGCCACGAGGGCGGCGCTGGACACGTTGGTCGCCCCTTGGCTGCTCGGCCGCGACGCCAGCGACATCGGCGGCATCGCGCACGGGCTGGCGCAGGCGATGCACCTGTTCGGCCGCAACGGGCCGCTGAGCTACGCGATGGCCGGGGTCGACATCGCGCTGTGGGACATCCTCGGCAAGCGCGCCGGCCTGCCGCTGCATGATCTGCTGGGCGGTGCGCGCCGCCGCCAGCTGCCGGTCTACGCCAGCCTGCTGCGCTACAGTGACCCAGCGCGCACCGCCCGCAACGCCGCCGCCGCCCAGGCGGAGAGTTACGGGGCGGTGAAACTGCACGAGGTCGACCCCGCCGCCGTGCTGGCCGCCCGCGACGCGCTCGGGCGGGGCGCGGTGCTGATGGACGACGTGAACTGCCCCTGGTCGGTGTCGGAGGCGCTGGAGCACGAACGCCTGTTGCGCCCGGCCGCCCTGCATTGGCTGGAAGAACCGGTCTGGCCGCCGGAGGACGCCGCCGGCCTGGCCCTGGTCCGCGCCGCCGGCACCCCGCTCGCCGCCGGGGAGAACTGCGCGGCGGTGCACGCCTTCGCCGATCTGTTTGCCGCCGGGTCGGTGGATGTGGCGCAACCCAGCGTCGCCAAAATCGGCATCACCGCCGCACGCCAGGTCATGGCGCTGGCCGACGCGCATAATGTCCGCATCGTGCCGCATTGCGCCTATTTCGGGCCGGGCTACCTCGCGTCGCTGCACCTCGCCTCGACGCTTGCGGAGCCGCCGCTGGAGCGCCTGTGGCTGACGCTGGAGGCCAGCCCCTTCGCCCACTGGCTTGACGCGCCCGGCGGCATGGCGGCCGTCCCCACCGGTCCCGGCCTGGGCTGCGATCCGGACGAGGCGATCCTGGAACGCTACCGCCGCGCGTCCGTAGGCGAGGCAAGGGAGGCCGCATGAAGATCACCGCCGTCCATACCACCCCCGGCGAGCTGACCTTGCCCAGTCCTGCCGTCGGCGGCCTGGGCCCGATCCACACGATCGGCCTCGTCGCAACCCGGATCGAGACGGATGCCGGGCTCGTCGGCGAACACGTGCTGATCACCCTGCACGGTCGCCATGTCCGCGTGCTGGACGAGATGGTGCAGAGCCTGGCTCCGCTGGTGGTAGACCGCGACCCGCTGCACAGCACCGCGATCTGGGCGGATGGCTGGCGGCAGAACAACTTCGTTGGCCACAAGGGTGTGGCAGTCATGGGCCTGTCCGCGGTCGACGGCGCGCTGTGGGACATCCGCGGCAAGGCAGCCGGGCTGAACATCGCGGCGCTGATCGGCCAGGCCCGCATCGCCGTGCCCACCTACGCCAGCGGCGGCCTGTGGCTGGACCGCTCCATCGATGCGTTGCAGGCGGAGGCGAGCAGCTTCGTGGCAGCCGGGTTCCGCGCCGTGAAGATGCGCCTGGCCCCCGGCCCATTGCCTGCCACCGAGGCGCGGGTGCGCGCGGTGCGGGAGGCGATCGGCCCTGGCATCACCCTGATGGCCGACGCCAACCAGCAGCTCACCGAGGCCGAGGCGATCCGCATGGGCCGCATGCTGGAGCGCTACGACTTGGCCTGGTTCGAGGAGCCCCTGCCGGCCTGGGACCTGGCTGGAGTGGCCCGCGTCGCCGCAGCGCTGGACACCCCAATCGCGTCCGGGGAGACGGAGTACGCCCGGTACGGCTTTCGCACGATGCTGGAGCTGCGGTCGGCCGACGTGCTGATGCCGGACTTGCAGCGGGTGGGCGGGGTGACGGAGTTCATCCGCGTGGCGCACCTGGCCGCGGCTCACGACATCCCGGTGTCGTCGCATTTGTTCCCGGAGATGAGCCTATCCGTGCTGGCCGGGCTGGAGAACGCGACCTGGCTGGAGCACATGCCCTGGCTCTCGCCGCTTTACAACGAGACGCTGGAGCTGCGGGATGGCGCGGCGGTGGTGCCCGACCGGCCGGGCTGGGGGTTCACGCTGGATATGGACCGGGTCCGCAAGGCACGCTGACGTTGCCCTCTACGCTATCGCCCGAGCAGAGCGTCCTCGGTCCCGGGCTCAGCGCCAGAACGCCAGGGATCGTTCCGCCACGGCCACGCGGCATACAGTCCGGTGCCGAGCACGGCGGCGCACAGGATTGACGCGCACGGGCCGAGGACGTTCTCCGCATGCATCGCCTCCAGCAGCACGCTCAATCCAGTCGTGTCGCTGCACCACTCGCCACCAATCGAACCGACTGGGCCCGGCGATGCACCGAGTCAAAACGGAGGATAGAAGCCCCGATCAGAAAAGACGGAAGTCTGAGTCTGAAACTCTGCCTGGCGAGCAATGGCTGGGAAGCTAACTGCACGGGTCCGGATGCGCCCATCTTGGCCATTCACGGGCTACGGGCGATGCTCTGAAGCCCACAAAAACTCCAGACGGGCTGATGGCGAACAATGGTGGGTTTGCGACGGTCGGCTTAAGGGTGGCCAAGCACGGAAGCTGACGTTCAACGCCTACAAGCTGCACACCATCCAAACGACCGGACACCGGTGGCGAAATCAGGAAGGTGCGAGAACATTTTGACCTACGTGCGCGATGGTTGAGAGCACTAAGAATATTTTGCTAAAAATCTCTGATTTTGCGCTATGATAGTAACCTTGTTTCCCGTCATAGTTTATACGCCTGGTCAGTCCGGTGATTTCGCCACCGGTGTCCGACCGTTTGCGACCAAAGTCCGTTGTTCAGGCGAGCATTCGGCCTGCCCGAAAAGGGGACGTGCTGCGCCCTCGTAGTGGGGACGTGGTTTAGCCGGTTGCAGTGCGGCCGGTTCTGGAAGCGACGGCGCTGAAGCGGACGGCTAGAAGCTGGTTGCCAATCTCGTCATTTATTCTAAACCGTGAGCCACGGACCTCACGTGATACCGGAGGCAAGGCTGAGCCAGCTTGGTTGCCGGGACTGTGGATAAGGTAGGAGCCCCGCTTGACCAAAAGCATAAACTCGGAAGATCTCAGCATTGCTAGAGCATTTCAGAGTTTTTACCGCGTTCCCGACTACCAGCGCGAATATGTTTGGGGCGAGAAGAACGCCAGCGGAGATAGCGGTGATGAAGTCGAGCAGTTTATACAGGATATCTACTACGAGTTTGAGGCAGCGACGGTCAAGGAGGCGCCCGAATATTTCATCGGAACGATCGTGGTATGTGAGACGGAGCAGGATGTCTACGACCTGATTGACGGCCAGCAGCGCACGACAACAAGCTTTCTGGCGCTTTGCGCGATCCGAGATGCTCTTGTCGCGCTCGGGGCCGGCGTGCCGCCCGATCTCGCGGGCCAAATTGCCGCCAGCACGACCGACTGGCTTGGGAAGACGCAGCGCCGGATGCGGCTGGAGCTGCAATATGAGGACGCGGGCGGAGTGCTGGCCGACTATGGCGAGGGAAACGCCGCCTCCGTTCAGCGCGAGGGTACGCGATCAATCCGCAACCTTGCTGGCGCTTATCAAGCGATCCGCGAATTCCTGCAAGACCGCTTCGCCGACGATGCGGACCGCCTGCGCGCCTTCTACGGCTTCTTCGCCAACAAGGTTAAGCTGATCCGCATCGACACCCCCAGCGTCAGCCGCGCGCTCAAGATCTTCGAGACCGTCAACGACCGCGGCGTCGGCCTCGACGCGATGGACCTGCTGAAGAACCTCCCCTTCATGCACGCCCGGCCCGAGCAGTTCGTCAAGCTGAAGGCGGAGTGGCGGGACTTGACCCAGACGCTCTACGCCGTGGGCGAGAAGCCGCTGCGGTTCTTGCGTTACGTCATCCTGGCGGATTACGACGTCAAGGAGGGCAAGCTTCGCGAGGAGGAGATCTATGGCTGGCTGATCGACGCCAAGGCGCAGACCGGCCATGTCGCCAACCCGCTCGGCTTCGCCGCGCGGCTGAAGTCCGCCGCCCACGATTATGCCCGCTTCGCGGAGAGCAAAAGCCCGGCTGGCGTCGAGCAGTGCGGGCTGTTTGGCACAAGGGCCGTCGGCGGCAGCGCTATCCGGCAGCACTATGTCCTGCTGCTTGCGGGTCGTCACCTTCCCGCCGAGCTTTTCACGCGGCTAAGTGACGAAATTGAGCAGGCGATGGCCGTGTGGCTGTTCGCCGGCGTGTCCGCCAAGGATTACGAGCGCGCCATCGTCGCCGCCGCGCGGGATCTTCGGGCGGTGAAGACCGCAGATGGGTTTAATGAGTTCGTGGCTGGCTTCTTCGACCCCCAAAAGCGCGAGCACGCGACGGCCTTCCGGGCCAGCCTGCGCGCGCTCAAGACTAGGGACGTGCGGCAGTTCCGACTCAAATACCTGATTGCCAAGGTCGTCCGCCATTTCGACATCGAGGCCTATGGCGGACCCGGACACGAGGCTCTCGCCCCGTATCTGGCCAGTAACAACGAGGTGGAGCATATCCTGGCGCAGTCGGCGAACGCCGCGGCAAAGGCCGAGTTCGGCGAGGGAGCCGCCGATCCCGAGCTGGTCCAGAGCCTCGGCAACCTGATGCTGCTCGAAAAGAGCGTTAACATCGTCGCCGGCGCGGAGCCTTATTCCACCAAGTGCACGGTTTATCCGTCGTCCAAGTTCCTTCTTTCCCGCTGCCAGCGAGCGCCTCTGCTGGTCGGCGTCAACGACAAGATTACTAGGGCGATAAAGCGTCTCGATCCCGCGCCAACGTGGAACCGGGCTGCGGTCGAACGACGACAACGCTGGTTTGCCGACGTGGCACTGGACGTCTGGGACATTCGCCGCACACTCACCGAGTTGCCCGGGGTTGATGAACAGGCGGCTGTGATCGCGGTGAATGCGTAAGATAAGACATAGACCCCGCGTAGGCCGCGCCGGGCCAGGGAGCGCAGGAAGTCGGTCCAGAAGGTCTCCGCCTCGCTGGCTCCGGTCGCCATGCCGAGCACCTAGTGAAAGACTGCTGTCCGATTTTAGCGAGTACCAGCCGAAAGGCTGATATTGGCACGGAGTTGCCGGAGCGGCACGTCGCCGTGAACGTCCACTTTCGCTTACATTCGCGCTGAAAGTGGCCAGGCAGGAACGTCCCACGAGCTATGCCGGAGAATGGGTGATGGCTGAGTGAGAAAGGCGGCGTATCGAGGTGGGTGGAAGCCTGCCTGAACCTCCCGAAGGAGCGATACGCCGATGACAAGCACTACTACTGTTGTTTCCCTCCGTCAGCCCGATACGATCGATGATCCCTTGACGGCGGTTTTGCGGAGCGGCGCCCGTCGCCTGCTGGCCCAGGCCATTGAAGCGGAAGCCGAGGCGTTCCTAGCGTTGATGAAAGGCGAGCGGCTGCCGGACGGGCGCGAGCGCGTTGTCCGGCACGGCCATGGGCCGGAGCGCCAGGTTCAGACCGGGATCGGCCCAGTCGCGGTGCAGCGTCCAAAGCTGCGCGACCGTGCTGTTAGCGAGGCTGGCGCCGATCGTATCCGCTTCACCTCGGCCATCCTGCCGCGCTGGTCGCGGCGGACGCGGAGCTTGGATGCCTTGCTGCCGGTCCTCTACTTGCGCGGCGTGTCGATGGGCGATTTCCAGGAGGCGCTTGGGGCGCTGTTGGGCAAGGAGGCCCCGAACCTGTCGCCGTCGGTGATTGCGCGGCTGCGGGGCGAGTGGGAAGCAGACTACGCGCGCTGGCAACCGCGCGACGTGTCGGCCCGTCGGTATGTCTACGTCTGGGCCGACGGTGTTTACCTGCAGGCGCGCATGGAGCCGCAGGCCGAATGCATGTTGGTGCTGATCGGCGCGACGCCGGAAGGCAAGAAGGAGCTGCTCGGCTTCCAAGTCGGCATGCGGGAAAGTGCCCAGAGCTGGCGCGAGCTTTTGGTCGACCTCAAGGCACGCGGCCTCGCCATCGCGCCGGAGCTGGCCACCGGCGACGGGGCGCTCGGCTTCTGGAAGGCGCTCGACGCGGTGTCGCCGACGACCCGGCACCAGCGCTGCACCGTGCACAAGACCGCCAACGTGCTCGACAAGATGCCCAAATCCGTCCAGCCGGCGGCGAAATCCGACCTGCGCGAGGTTTGGGCGGCGCCGGACCGTGCCACGGCCGAAGCAGCGGTCGCGACGTTTGCCGAGAAGTATGGGGCCAAGTACGAGAAGGCTGTCACCTGCCTCACCAAGGACCATGACGCGCTGCTGACCTTCTACGACTTCCCCGCCGAGCACTGGGACCATCTGCGCACGTCCAACCCGATCGAGAGCGTGTTCGCCACGGTGCGGCACCGGACGGTGCGGACCAAGGGCGCGCTGTCGCAGGACACCGCCCGGCTCATGGTGTTCAAGCTGGTCACGGCCGCTGCGAAGACTTGGCACAAACTAAAAGGCGAAAACCAGTTGCCCAAGGTCGTCCAGGGTGTCACGTTCACTAATGGCGTCGAGGTCACCAACACGCCAGCACAGAACGCCGCCTGATCACGGCGTCACCCAAATTCCAGCATAGCTCACGTCCCACACGCGGCCGTCTAACGAGTCGCTTACGGTTTTACCAGGATGTCCGCTTCGGAGAGCGTCTTGCTTTGGCCTGACCGACCGGCCTGGGTCGCAAGCGGCCATGAGGGCTGGATTGTGATTGTCCCGATGAACTCGTACGGCCTGATACGCTACAAAGCATTGATGTCGCTGGGGTCGCTCGTAGCACACAGGCTGAACTTTCATAGGGATAAGGCAGGTGTTCCCGGTTGCGTGCCGCCGTAGCCTCACTGGCGGGGTGTTGGAGTGGCTACCCCGCCTCTTGCGCCTTCAGCACCCCGCCCAGCACCGCCTCATGCGTCGCCAGTATCCGCCGCAGCGTGGGTTTCCCTTTGTCGCTCGCCTGGTCAATGCCCTCGTGCATTTCCTCGATCCCCGTCGTCATCTGCTCGGCCAGGCCGGATAACCGCTCCTGTAGCTGCTCGCCGTCGTCCTTCAGCTCGGCTGTCCAGATCACCAGGATGCGAGAGAGTTCGGTGGTAGCGCGATCGGGTGGGACGCCCGCTTGCAGGAGCTTGATGAGAGGGGCCAGGTCGGCAGCAGGGGAGCGGGACATGGGTAGGAAGGTAGGTAAACGGACCGTGGGTGGCTACCCCTGAGCTTGCAGGTGACGAGGGGCTGCTTTGGGTCAAGAGCGGCCGGCACATCGGCAGCGGCGGGATGTCCGCTTATCCCTGGCTACTTCTCCAAAGCCGACCGTCCGGAATCGGCCAGGCCCTGCCGCTTTGCGCCCCTTGGCGTCGTTCAACCGGATGCAGGCCGCTACCAAAAGCCGCCGTGCGTTCGGTGTGACTGCCCGCCCTGCTGGCGAGAAGCGGACGGCCAGAAGTGGTGGACAGCTACCTGTCCGGTTTCGGGTGGCAATAGCAAATACCGGACGCTCAGCTCACGCCGGAATTTTGGCCGATCTTCCTCCCAGCATTCCAAGCACGGCGCTCGGCGAAGGCCGGATCATATTGCACATGTTCCATTGTCATCATCTCCTCGGCCCCGATTGGCCGAGCGATAAGCTATAGCGGCGGTGCCCGCTGGCGAACGGCCGGTAGTGAACAGACAGCTTTGGAAAAGCCGAGCGGGAAAGCGGATAAACCGCAAGGAACGTGCCCCGCAGCTCTCGGACCGAGCCGGGCTTAGAGGCTCCAACCGCTTGGCCGAGCGCCGGAACACGGAAGAAGGCCGGGGTCGGAGGATGCCTGCCAGCCCTAGCCGCCGTAGCAGGTAATGGTGGTCCCGCTTTTCGCGTAATACTCCCTCGTCGCCTCCACCGATGAAAACGAGCCGACCGCCACGCCGTCGCTCCCCCTGACCACGTGCTCCCGGTAGGGCACGTTGGCCGGAAGGGCGTCAACGACCACCGACAGGAACAGCGGCGGGGCGGTGCCGGGCCCGCGCCAGAACGGCTCTCTGACGCGGTCTCCCTCCATCTCCCAGCCCGTAACGAACAGCACCTTCGCCCCAAACACCTGGAGGTCGCCTATCGGTCGAAAGACGGGACTGCCGTCGGCGCCGAACGTCGTTTTGGCGATTATACCGTTTTTCATCATTACGCGGATGGCTGATGCGGGCTTGGGCGGCTTCAGGCAGGCCAACTGGTCCTCGAGCGCTTTCCCCGTGCTCGCGAACAACGTCGCCTTGTCCTCCGCAGAAGAGGGATTTGCCGCCAGGATTGGGACGAGGACGGCCGCGAAAACGCCGGCGAAGCGCATGTGAGGACTCCTGCTAGATCGCTGGACATTATGGGCCGCACCCGATGTCCGCAATCGCAACGGTAGCTCACTAGGCCCAGCTATCCTTGGCGACCCGCCTGATGGCTGCGGGCCAGGCTGCTTCTGCGGGCTGAAGCACCAACATCCGCTTTCGGGACGTCGGGGGAGCCTTCTGAACGGCTGAGGTAAGTCGCGAGCTGCCGGGCTACTGGGCTCGGCCCCACTTCTCCATCGGCAATCGTGGCCACAGGAGAACCATCATGGGCACGTCAGAGTATGATCCGATCGCAACCGATTGCCGCGCCTGGAATTCGGGGCGAAAGGTCGGGGCCAAGCGCGCGTTGAAGCCGCGGCAGGTCTGGGCCATCCGCTTCTTCCTCGACCAGCACCGCCGAAGGCGAGACCGCGCGCTCTTCGATTTGGCGATCGACAGCAAGCTCCGCGGCTGCGATGTCGTAAAGATCAGGATCGGCGATCTAGTGCTGGGCGGGCAGATCCGAGCCCGGGCCATTGTCATGCAGACAAAGACCGGCAGACCGGTGCAGTTCGAGCTGATGTCCGATGCGCGCGCAAGCTTGCTGGCGTGGCTGGAACGACGTGGCGGCACGTTAGCTGACTATGTCTTCCCCAGCCGTATCGACCATGCCGACCATCTCAGCACCCGGCAGTATGCGCGGCTCGTCGACGAGTGGGTTGTCGGCGTTGGCCTTCGCCGGGAGGAGTACGGCACTCATTCGCTGCGCCGCACCAAAGCGTCGATCATCTACAAGGCGACCGGCAACCTACGCGCGGTGCAGATCCTGCTTGGTCATACCAAGATCGAGAATACGGTGCGCTACCTGGGCGTGGATGTGGAGGACGCACTCACGCTTGCCGAAGGCACCGAAATCTGACTTCCCCGGCTCCCGCCGTTAGCGAGGAGCCGGACAGGTCTGCGCCCACTTTGACCGTCTGAACGCGACGCCGCTGATCCCAAGAGCGGTCGTTTATCGGGCGGTGGACACGGGGGCGCACGTCTCGATCGAGCGGTTAGCAACCGTTGACAATGCCGATTGTCGCCTCGCCAGCCGACCAGCGCCAACGGGGTCTAGCCGGCTTGACCGTGCGGCTGCCGACGTGCGTCGATCACGCATCCGTCGTAGTCGGCGTCCATTCCGGAACCTGTTGGTCTTGACGAAGGCGCAGACGCCGCCAGTCGAGCGCGTCATACACTGCGGCCGCACCGCTGCCTGCACCGACCGGAAGTGCGGCAGCGGCCTCGCGCAGAAATCGCGGCCGCAGCGCCTCGTCTTCAAGATACGCCATCTCCCACCAGCTAATGATCGCCTCGCGCGCACCCGCCATGGCAGCCGCCGACGGCAGGCGGTCGCGCTTGTCGTGACGGTTGATCCGGGACTGCGCCGGCATGAGATTCCACAGGTCGCCGCAGGGCCAGACCGACCACGGAAGGCAGTGGTCGACGTCGTAGCTGCGCGTTCGCAACCGCTTGGCGGTCCACACGCAGCGGACGTCACTGCCACAATCGATGAGCCTGCGCACGAGGTCGCGACCGAACGCCGTCGTCCGCGCCGGCTCGATCCACGCCATCGCCCCTTCCACCTCGCCAGGTGAGAGCGAGATGCCCATCCGGTCGGCGTAGGTACGGGTCAGCCGGCTCCATTCGGCGACAAGCATCGGATCGATCCACGAGGAGAAGCGAGACATCGCCCGCCAAAGGTGCCCGGGGACCTCGATCAGACCCCAGCTGCGCAGGGTGTCCATGTCGAGGACGACCGCGGACGACCTGCTGGGACGAGACCTGGTAACGTTGAAGACCGGTGCACCGCCGTTGGGAAAGCGGGTGAAGGTCGCCGGCATCCGCGCGATCGTGTCGGCGGCGCGCGAGATCGCGGACGTGATCGCGGCAGCGCTCTCGGCACCCAATGTCGCGCCGATGCGCAGGTCGGCAGGCACGGCGTTCAGGACGAGCAGCGTCTCGAAGCCGTCCTTTGCGAAGCCCAGTCCGCCGGTGCCACGATTGCCGGGCGCTTGCGGCAGACCGCCACGCACCAGCGGTAGGTATATGCGTATCCAGTTCAGCGCCACGAGGCCGAGCGGCACCTCGACGGCGTCCCGCCCGTCCGGCGCAGGCGTAGCCGCCGCGGGTGCATACTCCGCGATCCGCGTGACCGCGCGCAGCAGCCCGAGCTTGTAGGTCGACGACTTCCCGTCCGACAAAACTATGCCCCGCACGAGCGGCAGCGCACCAGTGCCGTCGTCCGGCATGCGCAGCGCCATGGCCTCCCAGGACACCCCGGCCCGACCACCCTGGTCCGCGGACGGGGCAATGCGAAGAACCTCGAGACCGTGGACCCGCGCGAGCCCCTCCACCTCGGTCGCAGACGTTGGATACATGTCCATGCCGTCGGGCGCCGGGCCGTTGCGGAGCGTCATCACCAACGTCCCGCCTGGCTTCAGAAGCGCCGAGATCTTTCGGAACGCGCGGGGGCGGTCGGCCGGCGCGACGTGCTGCCAGACCGCTGACAGCAGGACGAGATCGAACGACAGTCCGAGCGCATGTATCCTTTCGAGCCCGGGCAGCGCGTCGTCCACCCAGCGGATCCCGATACCACCGTGCAGCGCCGCGGCGACCCGCCTCATGCCGGCCGCCGGTTCCGCTGCGACCACCTGGTGGCCGAGCCCGGCGAGCCACGCGGCGTCGCGCCCCGTGCCCGCGCCTATGTCGAGCGCGAGCCGACCGGCCGCCGGTTGGGGCAAGACCGGGAGGACGTGCATCAGCATCGCCTCGGACGAGACCGCCTCGTACCGCCCGGTCAGGGCATCGGCTTGACGATCGTAGATGGAGATCGGATCGTCGCGCGTCGTCATCCGTTGAGACCAGCGAAGCGCGCGCGGTGCCGGACGATGTATTCGCGGCGCGGATGCAGGTGCGGATTGGCCGGCAGGTGCACACGCTCGCCAGGCGCGGGGAACAGCCGGATAAGCTCCGAGGGCACCTTATTGTGCGACACGAGCAGCCGGCACTCGTCGTCCAGGCTGATGAGATGGCGGTCGAACAGCCAATGCGCGGTTGCAGACAGCGCGATGCCGTTCTGCACAACGTCGGGACCGCCCTCGGCGACCCCCCAGATATGTGCCGCCTGCGCCTCGGCCTTGCCGCCGCCGTTCACCATCCGAAGCCCCGTGACGGCGCAGCGGCTGTCATAGGCGTCCAGTACGTGACCTCGGAACGCCGCATCGCGCACCTTCCGGTTCACAAGCAGCTGCCCGACACGGCGCTCGCCGGGAGCCGCCACGAGCAGGGCCGCGGTGGGCGCATCGAGGTGCCTGGGGTCAAGCTCGAGGCGTACCGCGGCCTCCGGCGACAGCGTTTCAGCGAGGCCCTGGTCGACGATCGCCGCGAAGTCGGCGTTGTCGAGGGCGCGGACCGATCTGCCCCGCAGCGCGCGGCCCGCGACCGCCGGACTGTCTAGCTCACGCAGCATGCGTTCTAGGAAGCGTCCGTCCGAATCGCGGTACGGCACCGGGCGGTCAAACTCGAGAAAGTCGTCGATGCGCGCGTAGAAGAGGCTAGCATCTGACGGGTCAGCGTCGATGCCACGGAGCCGACCGACCGCAACATAGGCCATGCGGCCGCCAGCCGATCCCGTCTCGCGGTAAACAATCCAGTCGCCGACGCAGGCCTCCGCTGCCCGAAGATAGATCCGCGGAAAGTGGTAGCGCTCGGCGATGAGGTCGTCGTAGCGCGACGCGCCGCTAATCTCGAAGACGCCCTCCATGAAGCCATGCTGGCGGTTCAGCGGGTGCGCCGCAATCCTCTGTCGAACAGGCTTCTATGCCGGCAGCAGCTCACATCGCTCCTCCGCAAGCATAATGAGCTTAATGCCTGCGTTTAATGCGACCGCTTCGCGCCTCATCCGGGCCGTTCAGCGGAGCTGGGCAGCTTCCCAGAAGCGGTCGTCCAACCAGAGAAGCCGGACGGCGAGGTTGGGTGGACGGCGGTTCGTCTGCTGTGAGGGATCGAGCAAGGGAGAGCGGCCATTCTCTCCCGTTTCAGAGACCAGCGGCCACGGACGGCTGCTGTGTAAGGTGAGTTTCCACCGTGCCAGTTTGAGGCCGATCGCGGCCGCGGTCGCGCGCAGCGTCGGCTACGCGCCCGAGCCCCTTTCGATGGCGGTGGCGCTCGGCGCCTCCCGCGACTTCTCGACCCCGATCGGGCACCAAAACAACCTGCTCGTCATGGGTCCCGGCGGCTACTGGCCACTCCGCTGACGCGGCCGTCGCGCCCAAACGTGATCGGTGCATGCGATTTTGCTGGCGCGGACACGCTAGCACCGGCGCAGAATGGGACGGGAGGTGACGATGGATCAGCCCGGCACGAGGAACGGCCACGCCACGGCGGCAGCGCCCTTCGACACGGCGCGGCTCGATCGGCTGATGGGAGCGGCCGGCCTCGACCTGCTGATCGCCACATCCCAGCCGGTCGTGCGTTACCTGCTCGGCGGCTACCGCGCCGGCTTCTTCGCCCATGCGGACGCGATAGGGCAGAGCCGCTACCTGCCGGTCTACCTGTATCCGGCCGGCGCTCCGGAGCGGGCCCGCTACATCGGCCACCGGCTCGAATCGTGGCAGCTCGAGGCGGAGCCACCACCCGTCACGCACGCCGAAGCGAGCGCCAACGGGTCGGCGGACGCGATGCGGCGCGCCATCGGCGGCTACGCCCACCGCCCGCCCGCCCCGGCCTGCATCGGCGTCGAGATGCCGTTCCTGCCGGCGGACGCGCACGCCGTGCTGCGCGACGCGTTCCCGTCGGCCCGCATCGTGGACGCCGTGCCGCTGCTGGAGCGGCTCCGCGCGGTCAAGATCCCGACCGAGATCGACCAGCTCCGCCACGCCTCCGAGCAGGTGATCGACGCAATGCTCGCCGTGTTCGCGCAGGGCGCAGATAGCACGAAGCGTAGCTTGGTCGAGGCGCTCCGGCGCGAGCAGGTGGGGCGCGGACTCGATTTCGACTACTGCCTGATCACCGCCGGAAGCAGCCACAACCGGGCAGCCACGGACCAACGCTGGAACGGGGGCGACATTCTATCGCTCGACTCCGGCGGGAACTACCAGGGTTATATCGGCGACGTGTGCCGCATGGGCATCCTGGGCGAGCCGGACGCCGAACTGGAGGAGTTGCTGGCGGAGGTCGACACGGTGCAGCACGCAGCGTTCCGCGCGATCCGGGCCGGCGCTCTTGGCCGGGCCGTGTATGATGGCGCCGAGCAGGCCTTGCGGGCCGCGCCCAACCGCTCGCGAATCGAGTTCCTCGCCCACGGCATGGGCCTCGTCACCCACGAGGTGCCGCACCTCGCCAACCGCGGCAACTACGCCGCCGAGGACGCCGACCGCCCGCTAGAGGCCGGCATGGTCCTCTCGATCGAAACCACGCTGAAGCACCGCCGCGGCTACATCAAGCTCGAGGACACTGTGGTGGTCGAGCTGGATGGCTACACCATGCTCGGCGAGGCCGGGCGTGGCTGGAACCGGGGTGGCGCCGGCTGAGCTCTGTCCCAGCGTCAACCTTTGATGCGGCTTGACATGCGTCCGATCGCCTGTCGCTGCAACCACGCGCGGGAAGCAGACAAGACCTACGCGCGCATCACCGGCTCCGGTTGTTGAGGCCGGCAGGAATTATGGGACGCATCCCGTCGTGGCTAGCGCTCTGCCGCTGTTCACGTCGGCAGAGCGCCGCCACGCGGGCGCGGCGGCGCTCGGCTGACCCGCGGGTATCTGCCACACTGCATCTGGCCGCTTTTCGGGAAGGTCCAATAGAAGCAAGGGCGACGTGTTTGGGTCGCATCCTGCCCATGACAGGTCGCGCTTGAACGTCCGCTTTTTCGCGCCGGCGACCCCGAGGCTGCCAGTCCGCTCACGGCCAGGTCCTGCCGTCGGCTCTGCGCCCACTCCAGCTATTAGTCCGAACGTCTGTCGGCCCGATTAGCGGACATGGTTAGTATGCCGGAGGAGCCAGCGGAAACACGGACCGTCGTAACTCACCCAGACGAGAAATGGCCACGAAGACGTGTATCGGCAGGTCTTACCTGAAGCAGCCCCAAGGAGAAGCTCATGGATGAGATCAGCCCCACCGTCGTCTCTCCCGGCGTTGCACGGGTGGGCCCTCGGGGCACGGATCTGCGATTCGCCGCCTGGACGGTTCTGGCGCTTCTGGTCGTGCATGCGATCGCCCTCTTCCTGCACGAATACTCGCACTCCACGGCGGCCTGGCTGATGGGCTTCAAGACCAATCCCCTGGCGATCACCTACGGTCATTTCGACCTGTCGAACGTGCTGCTTCAGCAGGACATGGACGAGAACGTGGATTACGGGGCGATAATTGCGAGCGGGCACGGGCTCCAGGCGGCGCTGATCGCATTGGCCGGGGCGGGGATCGGCAATGGATTGCTCTACGTCGTCGTTGCGGTGGTGTTGACCAGGCAAGCTTCGCGGATGCGGCCGGCCGGTGTGCTGTTCTTGTTCTGGATGGCGGTGGCGGCCAGCGCTAATCTGTGGAGTTACGCGCCGGTGCGGACCATCACGACGCATGGCGACATGGCAACCGCGGCGCGCGGGTTCGGGATCTCGTCCTGGACGTTGCTGCCCTTCGTCGTGCTGCCGTCACTGCTGGCCTGCTGGCATCTGTTCCGACGTTTGCTTCCGCGGGTGCTGGGCCGGACCTGCGAGGGAGATCCGCTTCGCGGCGCCTTCGTTGCCGCAACCGCGTGCGCCATCTTCTTCGGTTTCTACGGCTGCCCTGCGCTGGTCGGGCGTTACGGGGACGTGTCCGCGGTGGTTTCGATCCTGTCCATCTTCGCGGCGCTCCCGCTCATGCTGATGGCGACGCTGCCGATGAGCGGGGTGGGTCGCATGAACGCCGCATAGCCGTACGGCTTTGACTCGATCGCGTCGGAACCGTCGCGGAAACTCGGGCCCGGAGGCATGAGCGTAACAACGCCCCGCCTGGCCGCATTGCACCGTCGTCGGGAGATGCTGCTACTAAGAAAGCGGATCATCCCTGCACGGCGGCATGGAGCTCCTCGCAATGTCGAACGATGGTGGGTTGTGACAAGACGAACTCGCGCAGCGGCGTTGGGATATCAAAGTAGTACATGTTTGCAACAAATCCGTAGATTGCGGCGTCAACGCTACTTGGCTGTGCACCAAACACGAACCCGCTCGCGGGTATCTGGTTTGCGAGAACCCGCAAACCAGCAATGCCGCGGGCATAGACCGCCTCGGGCTCATACCGTCCGATGCCTTGGAAATGGTATCGCTTGGAATTATACTCGCGCGCGTGTTCTAGCGCCTCCGCCGTGACCTCGCTGTGACTTCGAAGGATTGCGTCGCGAAAGAGGGGAAAGAATCGGTCATCTTTCCAGCGTGAGTAGGACATCACCCAATACAAGTCGTCGAGCATTCGTCTCAAGAGCAGGCTGGTGTCCCGCTGAACCGGCAAGAGTGCATCGTCGATCGTCAGGGCGTACTGGGCAATGAGGTAGCTGATGATCGCATCGCTGTCCCCAATCGTCCTGTTGCCGTCAGCGAGGTAAGGTAACTGACCGCGCGGCGCTTTCGACGCATCGAAGATGTGCTCGTGTCGGAACGCGAGTCCGCACAGCTTGAGGAAGGCATACACCTTGAGTCCAAACGGATTGTTGTCTGCGCAGCCGAACAGATCGGGGTAGGAATAAAGCGTCATCATGTTGGCCTGCTCCCACCTCACCAGGGTCGACGACCCTTTTATAACGGCAAGATCTCAACGCCGCCAATCGGCGCCACGAATGTCCGCTTCCGAGCTCGTTCCAGATGCCGTCCTACTGCCGACATAAGTCAGGTGATTGCCAAGGACAGCTCGCGGGTGAACGTCGGCTTCTTCACGCGGCTTGCCGGAAGCGGTCAGGCCGCTGTCGGCCAGGCCCTGCCGCTTTGCGCCCATCTCAGTCACTCAGGTGCGCGGAGGTAGTGCTCAAAAGCGGACGTGCGGAGGTCGATGACTATGGGTCTGACCTGCCGCCGGGGTTTACACCCGATCGCCGCGGTCGCACTTGCGTTCCCGTTGCGGCCATGGCGCTGCCTTCCGCAATCCCGTAATCCCCCCGACAGCGGATCCGACTGCCGGGTTCAAGGGTCCGGCGACACGGACGAACGAGGCCTGGTTCGGGAGAAAACTACGATGCGGCTGCAGGACTGCCATAACTTCCACGATTTTCGGCGCATGGCCCGGCGCCGCCTGCCTGGCCCAATCTTCAACTACATCGACGGCGCCGCGGATGACGAGGTCACCTACCGCCGCAACACCGCTGCTTTCGAGGAGTGCGACCTCGTTCCCAACGTGCTGCAGGGCGTGCGGGAGGTGGATCTGTCCACCACCGTGCTGGGCCAAACGCTGCAACTGCCCTTCTACTGTTCCCCTACCGCGCTGCAGCGCCTGTTCCACCACGAGGGCGAGCGCGCCGTCGCAGCGGCCGCGGCCAAATACGGCACCATGTTCGGCGTGTCCTCGCTGGGCACCACGAGCCTTGAGGAAGCGCGCCGCATCAGCAGTGGCCCGCAGGTGTATCAGTTCTACTTCCACAAGGACCGCAGCCTGAACCGGGAGATGATGGCACGCGCCAAGCAGGCCGGCGTGCAGGCGATGATGCTGACGGTGGACAGCATCACCGGCGGCAACCGCGAGCGCGACAAGCGCACCGGCTTTGCCATCCCGTTCCGGCTGAACGTGGCCGGCGTGTCGCAGTTCGCGATCAAGCCGGCTTGGGCGCTGAATTACTTTCGCGGAGGCCCCTTCCGGCTGCCGCAACTGGAGAACCATGTGGACATGGGGCGCGGCGCCATGTCCATCAGCCACTACTTCACCGAGATGCTCGACCCGTCGTTGGACTGGGACGACGTGGCTGCCATGGTGCAGGAATGGGACGGGCAGTTCTGCCTTAAGGGCGTAATGTCGGCGGACGATGCGAAGCGGGCGGCTTCCATCGGCTGCACCGGCGTTGTGGTATCGAACCACGGCGGGCGGCAGCTGGACGGCTCACGCTCCTCCTTTGACCAACTGGCCGAGATCGTCGATGCGGCAGGTGACCGGCTCGACGTGCTGATGGACGGCGGCGTGCAGCGCGGCACGCACGTTCTCAAGGCGCTGTCGCTGGGTGCCAAAGCGGTGGGGGTCGGTCGCTACTATCTTTTCCCCCTGGCTGCCGCGGGACAGGCAGGCGTGGAACGCGCGCTGGAGCTGATGCGCCACGAGCTTGAGCGGGCCATGAAGCTGATGGGCTGCGCCACCATCGCGCAGCTTCGGCCGGAGAACCTGCGCTTTCGACCGGGTGCGCCGGGCTGAAACGGCATGGGGTCTGGGGTGAGCCGATAATCCGTGGTGGATCCGATGCCGCCCGGCGCACGTCCGCTTATCCGCGTCGGCTGCTCCAAAGCCGAAAATCCGTTACCGGCCATATGTCCACGGGTCGAACCCCGGCGCCAGCGCTTTGAGCAATGCGGAATTGACGATGATTGTGGTTTACCGTCGCGCGCACGGAAGCACCGATTCATCCGGCGCCATTGCTGTCGTCCGCCCATCCCGCTTCCTGATCGCCAGCGGAACACGCATCTCTCGGTCACTATTGACCGTCTCCCGAGCGGTTCCTAGCGTGCCGGGCGCAGCTGTGGCGTGAGCCGCTCAGACGATACGACTTGCGCCACAAAGATGTCTCGGGGAGCCTGATGGCCTCGCACCGCTTTCGTCCCACCCGGTATTTCAACGTGATCGGCACTGCCGAGCCGTGCCTTCGCCTCGCCAACGGCGACACAGTGGTGACCGATACGATCGACGCGTCCGGTCTCGATGCCCGTGAGGTTGCCGTCGGTAACCGGCCGAATCCGATGACTGGACCATTTTTTGTCGAAGGTGCCGAGCCCGGGGACACGCTGGCCGTCCACATCGACCGGCTGACGCCAAGCCGGGCGACCGGTTGGACGTATTCGCCGCTTGCCCTCACCGTGTTGGACCCGGCCGCGATTGCCGACCGGCCGCCGCCGCAGCGCGTTGTCTGGGCTATCGACAACAAGGCCGCGACCGTGCGGCTGCAGGAACCGGCGAAGGGGCTAGAGGCTTTCTTCCCGCCACTCCAACCCATGATCGGCTGCTTCGGGGTCGCGCCGGCGGGCGGGCAGGCGCTGTCCACCGCAACCAGCGCTCAGAATGGCGGCAACATGGACTACCGCCTGTTTGCGCCGGGAACGACTGCCTGGTTCCCGGTATTTATACCGGGCGCGCTCTTCTACCTTGGTGACGGCCACGCCGGTCAGGGTGACGGCGAGATCGTCGGCACGGGCATCGAGACCTCCTTTGAGATGGAAGTGACGTTCCGTGTCCTAAAGCGGACGATCACCTGGCCGCGTGGCGAGACGGCGGATGATATATTCACCGTCGGCAATGCCCGGCCGCTTGATCAGGCGCTGCAGCACGCCACGACCGAGATGTTGCGATGGCTCGGCGAGGACTACGGGCTGGACGCCCGGGCCGCCAGCCATCTGCTGGGCCAGGTCGTCCGTTACGACGTCGGCAATGTTTTCAACCCCGCTTTTACAGTCGCCTGCCGAATTGCCAAGCGCTGGCTGACGACGCTGTAGGACTGGGAACCCCGCCACGACCCGGCTGTCGCGCCCACTCCACCGGAAAGCCCGAGCTGGCCGCAACCGGTTTTGCTTGTCGTCATGGGCAGGAATCGGACGTGGAACTGGAACGCCGACATGAGCCTACTCATATTGCCAATTTGAGTTCGCTTCTGCTCTGAAGCCGGCGGCCGGCCCAGCACGAACGTCTACTGCTCTTTATCCTCCGCCCAAAGCAGATCTTTCGCTTCCAGCCAAAAGCGCTCGTGCGGCCTTTCGCCTGATGTCGGGCGTGCCCTAGCAGGCGGACCTGTTTCATCCTCAAACGTCGACCGTTGCAGGCTGTCTCACCTTGGTGTGCGCGTCCGCCGCGCTGTTCGTCACGCCATTCGGCCCTATCATGTAAGCCTGCGCGATCACGCGATACGATCGCGCGCGCTTGCCGACCACCTGGAGCTTTGAACATGAGCAGCTCGTCCGAATACACGCCGCCCAAGGTCTGGACCTGGAACAAGGAAAACGGCGGCCGGTTCGCAAGCATTAACCGCCCGATATCGGGGCCCACGCACGACAAGGATCTTCCGGTCGGCCGCCATCCCCTCCAGCTTTATTCCTTGGCAACGCCGAACGGCGTGAAGGTGACGGTGATGCTGGAGGAGCTGTTGGCCCTCGGCCATCGTGGTGCGGAGTACGATGCCTGGCTGATCAGGATTGGCGACGGCGACCAGTTCGGCAGCGGCTTCGTGGCCGTCAATCCCAACTCCAAGATCCCGGCCCTGGTGGATCGAAGCGGTCCGACGCCGATCCGGGTCTTCGAGTCCGGCGCGATCCTGGTGCATCTCGCAGAGAAGTTCGGGGCCTTCCTGCCGACCGAGGCCGCTGCGCGCGCCGAATGCCTATCGTGGCTGTTCTGGCAGATGGGAAGCGCGCCTTACCTCGGAGGAGGATTCGGCCACTTCTACGCTTACGCACCGACAAAGCTGGAATACCCGATCGATCGGTTCGCGATGGAGGCAAAGCGTCAGCTGGACGTGCTCGACCGGCGCCTTGCCGAGAGCGAGTATCTGGCCGGCGGCGACTACACGATCGCCGATATCGCCGTCTGGCCCTGGTACGGTGGCCTGGTGAAGGGCTGGCTCTATGAGGCAGCCGAGTTCTTGCAAGTGCAGGAGTACAAGAACGTGCAGCGCTGGGCTGACGTGATCGGCGAACGGCCCGCCGCTCAGCGTGGGCGCATGGTCAACCGCGTCACCGGCGAGCCCGCAGGCCAGTTGCACGAGCGCCACGACGCCGGCGACTTCGACACGAAAACGCAGGACAAGCTGACGGCCGGAACCTGAGCCGTTTCCTTACGGCGGGCCGGGCCAGGTCCGCTTTGCGCCTCATCCCAGCCGTTCCCGTTTCAAGGAACGCTTTTGCAAACCTGCCATTCGAGTTGATGGCCGTTTCCCGATTAAGGGACAGTGTGGCACGCCATGTCGCGGCGGTGACCCACAGGATTTCAGCGGTTGGCGGTCTTCTCGCCAAGCCGACTCTCCTGTTCCGCGATCGCCGGTGTCAGCGCGTCGCCGAAGTCGCTGGCCTCGAACACGGGGCGAATTTCAATCTCGCTCGCTGCCAGCATCGGATTGGGACAGCGCTTCACCCATTCGACCGCCTCCGCCATGTCCTTGACTTTCCACAGCCAGAAGCCCGCGACCAGTTCGCGGGTCTCAGCAAAGGGCCCGTCGATGACGGTGCGGTTGGGGCCGTCGAAGGCCACGCGCTTCCCCTTCCGTGAAGGATGGAGACCCTCGCCGGCCACAAAAACACCGGCGTTGGCCAGCTCTTCGTTAAACTTGCCCATGGCCTCGAGCAGTTCGGTTGAGGGCATGGTCCCCGCTTCGCTGTCGTTTGTCGCCTTCACCAGAACCATGACCCGCATCGTGTTGTCTCCTCTGATTGGACGAGGCCGCACCGGTGGCGACGCTCTACTTCGGGGCGCCGTATTTCATGCAAGCGCTCGTAACGACGCCCTGAGTTCTGCTGCGTCAAGCCCGGGCAGTCCCGCCTCGATCGCGGCATGAGTATGTCGCCAGATCGGGACAGCCGCCGACAACACGACCTGCCCCGCATCGGTCAGCTGGAGCCGGCGAGTGCGTCGATCCTTCAGATCGGGTTGCACCATGACCAAGCCGCGCCGCTCGAGCGGCTTCAGCGCAGCGGTCAGGGTCGTCCGGTCCATCGCGAGCAGCACCGCGACCGGTTTGATCGGCGGCGGCTCGGGCCGGTTCAGAGCCATGAGCAGCGAGAATTGCTGGTTGGTAAGCGCCACCGGCCGCAGCGCCTCGTCGAATCGCCGCGCAAGTGCGCGCGCGGCGCGCTGCGCGTGTAGGCATAAACAACCGTCTCGTACTTCGATTGTCGTTTCGAACGGCACCATGCTTGACATAAGCAGGATATGTTGACACCAACTTATTCTGTCAAGTCAGCTGAGCCGTGGAGTGTCGCGATGCAAAGCTACAACGTAGACCAGCCGCACGCTGCCTTGGCGAACCTACCAGGGCGGATTGCATGATCCCTCTCCCGCGTATCACCACCTTCGAATGGGTGCCGGAGTTCGCGCGGGGCTTCGTGCGGGACCTACGGCCGCGCTGGGCTTTCGAGGAGGTCGGGCAGCGCTATGAGGTTGACCTGATCCGCGATGCAAAGACTGCGGAGCACCGGTGCTTCCAACCGTTCGGCCAGGTGCCGACCTATCGCGACGACGAAGTAGAGATCTTTGAGTCCGGAGCCATCGTCTTGCGGATCGCTGAACGCGCAGGAAAGCTCGTGCCAGCCGAACCTGCCGAGAGAATCCGCGCCATTCAGTGGCTGATCGCGGCGCTCAACACCGTCGAGCCGGCGGTGATGGAGCTGGCTGTGAACGACATCTTCGAGGCTGACCGGTCGTGGTCGGGCGAGCGGCGGGCGGTGGTGCTCGCCTATCTCGGAACGCGGCTACGCGACCTTGAAGCAAGGCTTGGCGGCCGGACCTGGCTTGAGGGCGAGGCGTTCACCGTGGGTGACCTCATGATGGTGTCCGTGCTCGGCGGGCTGCGCGGCACCGGCGTGCTGGACGACTTCCCGGGACTCGCCGCCTATGTCGCACGTGGCGTGGAGCGGCCGTCCCATAGAAAGGCGATGGCCGACCATCTCGCGGTGTTCGAGCGGCCCACAGCAGCCTGAACCGGTTGGCGATCAGGGCGGCCTGTCACCGCGCCCAAGAAGGAGAGAAACATTGGCAAATCCGCACGGCACACCGATTTGGTATGAATACCTGGCCAGGGACGCCGACGAGGCGCAGGCCTTCTATGCCGAGGTGAATGGCTGGCGCGTGGACGCCAGCGGCATGCCGGGCCTCGACTATCGCATCTTGATCGCGCCGGACGGCAGCAACATCGGCGGCTTGATGGCTCTGCCGACGGGCGCGCCGATGCGGCCAGGCTGGACCGGCTATTTCGCCGCTGACGACGTCGATGCTGCGGTGGCCCGGGTGGAGGCAGAGGGCGGTCGCATCCACATGCCCGCGACGACCATGGAGGGGATCGGGCGCATGGCGATGATCGCCGATCCGCAGGGCGCGGTCTTCTATGTCATGCGGGGCGCGAGCGACATGGAGTCAACCAGCTTTCGTCAGAGCCACAACGCTGCGCCCGGGCATGTCCTATGGAACGAGTTGGTCACGGCCGATCAGGATGCGTCGATGGCGTTTTACGGTGGCCTCTTCGGCTGGCGACACGAGGGTAGCATGCCGATGGGCCCGCTCGGTGACTACAAGTTCGTCCATGCAGGGCCGATCTGCTTGGGCGCTTCGATGAACGCGTCGCCCGGCGAAACGTCCGGCTGGCGTTTTTACGTGCTGGTAACTGACATCGATGCTGCGGCCGCTCGTGTGACGCGGGCTGGCGGCAGTGTGCTTCGAGGTCCCGATCAAATCCCGAGCGGGGATTATTCACTTGTCGCCGAAGACCCGTTCGGTGCGCGCTTCGGTCTTGTCGGGCCCCGGCCTTGAGGAGGATGCCATGACCAGCCTCACTCCCTGCCTCTGGTACGATGGGGTCGCCGAGGACGCTGCACGCTTCTATGCGGCGACCTTCCCGAACTCGTCGGTGGACGCCGTGCATCATGCGCCGGGCGATTACCCCGCTGGGCGGGAAGGCGCCGTGCTTACGGTGGAGTTCACCCTTCTCGGCACCAGGTTCCTCGCACTCAACGGCGGCCCGCACTTCCCGTTCACCACGGCGGTCTCGTTTCAGGTCCACACCGCCGACCAAGCCGAGACGGACCGCTACTGGTCGGCGATCGTGGAAAACGGGGGCAGCGAAAGCCAGTGTAGCTGGTGCAAGGACCGGTGGGGCCTCTCCTGGCAGATCGTGCCGCGCCAGCTCACAGAGGCGCTGTCCGATCCTGATCCGGCGGCGCGAAAGCGTGCCTTCCAGGCGATGATGACCATGACGAGGATCGACATCGTCGGCATCGAGGCGGCGCGTGCGGGCAGGCTTACGGCATGACCCTTCAGCTCTTCGCGCATCCTTTCTCCTCTTACTGCTGGAAGGTGTTGATTGCGCTTTGGGAAAACGAGCTGCCCTTCACTTATCGGCTGCTCGATCCCCACCATCCGGAGAATGGCACAGAATGGGCACGGCGCTGGCCGATCAGGAAGATGCCCGTGCTCGTCGACGGCGACCGCACCGTGATGGAGACAAGCGCCATCATCGATCATCTGCAGGTCTTCCACGGCGGGCCGGTAAGGCTGATTCCCGAGGACGCAGCGACGGCCGTGGAGGTGCGAATGATGGACCGGATCCTCGACAATTACGTCATGACGCCGATGATCAAGCTCGTCTCGGATGCCATGCGCGATGCGGACGCGAAGGATTCGAAGGCGCAGCCGAGGCGCGGCAGATGCTCGATACGATCTATCCGTGGCTGAACCAACGTGTGGCGGGTTGTACGTGGGGTGCGGGCGACAGCTTCTCGCTCGCTGACTGCGCCGCCGGGCCTGCACTCTTCTATGCCGACTGGGTGAATTCGATCCCTCCGGAACTTCATCACCTTCGCGGTTATCGCGCACGCCTGCTCGCGCGCTCCACCATCGCGCGCGCGGTGGATGAGGCACGGCCGTACCGCCACCTGTTCCCCCTCGGCGCGCCGGATCGCGACTGAACCCGTTGCGCGCAGTTAGGCTGTTGAGCGCCCACGTCAGCCGACCAGGCGCTTCGGTCAGCTTACCAGAAACGGACACGGCAACCAAAGCTAGCTTCGGCCGGGATGGGTGGAAACCGGACACTCGAAGCGCGCGCGATTGTCTATCATGGAAGCGCGAGGGGCGAGGACAGTCATGACAACACGGTGGAAGACGCAGAGATGGGAAGAGGATGCACTATGCGAGATCAATGCTTTCAAGCAAGCGGGAGCCAGGGGCCGGAGGCAATGGAAGAACCCCGATGTGAACGCCCCGATCTCAGCACTTTACATATTTGCTTCGGAGAAAGAACCCGTTATTCGGCCGGGAGCTATCGGCATACATCGCGCTTTCAACCAGGCAACGGGCTCGTTCGCGGAGGGCGGCAACAGTGCTCTCGGGCGATTTAAACAGTATAACGATGCCAACGCCACTCCCATTTATCCCTGGCGCGCGAAACCATGGCGATACGTGTGGCTTAGGGCCTGAGCCGGAACAATCGAGTCTCGATTGTGGGTAGGAATCGGTTATCCGGTCGTACTAGCCTGGCGGGGTGATCGACACTGCCGCCATCAAAGCCCGCTTCGAGGCGCTCGCGCCATT
>JAABUK010000680.1_pt1 | contig 69601 bp, 87 predicted proteins | sample 5559141 | NCBI WGS metagenome assembly JAABUK01 (sample SAMN10711869, study PRJNA513367) | rock metagenome | isolation source: Antarctica rocks | place: Antarctica: Victoria Land, Pudding Butte nord | collected 2016-01-03 | reverse complement strand
AGAGCCCTTCCAGAGTGCTGGATGTAGGATGCGGCATTGGCGGCACCACTCGCATCCTTGCCAAGAACTTCCCTGATGCAAAGACACAAGGTCCCTCTGCAAGCTTAAGCATTGCAGCATTGCCTGCTGGAAATGTATGTCTGCTGATAGTCTGCTGATATGGTCAGACATAGACACAGGTCATTGAATGCTGTCATGCCTGTGTGCATATGGGCATGACTGTGGCATCACACCAGGCCAACTGTTGTTCAAGAACCCAAGCAACAAGTTTTCAGTCTGCCAGGTGCTGCCGTAATGTCTGCAGTTGTGATATCCTGCACAGCACGATCTGTATAGCATCATGCAGTGCTGTCAATGCCTGTGCAGGCATCACATTGTCAAAGTCTCAGGTGAAGCGCGGCACAGAGCTAGCAGCTGAGCAGGGCCTCGGCAACTGCAGTTTCCAAGTCATGGATGCATTGCATATGGACTTCCCAGACGACACATTTGACCTAGTGTGGGCTTGTGAGTCAGGAGAGCACATGCCAGACAAGAAGTTGTATATCGAGGAGATGACTAGAGTTCTCAAACCAGGTGCGTCTGCTATGCCGCAGGCTCGTCAAATGCAGCCAATGACATCAAGATGCAGAAAGGCATCTGTCTGTATGCAGAATTTGAAGTCCTTGACGCATAAGTGATGTGAAACATGATGTCACTTTTCCATGACAGCATCTTGCAAATAAGGTCATGAGGTAGACAGTACTTCAAGTTGCATTTTGAACTGCATTCTGCTGCACTGTCAGCCTGGAATAGGTGAACAGGTGGTCAGAATGCTGCCTGCCTCAGCCATTGTAGAAAATCATGCAGTGTTAGCAATGTGCTCATGATGCAGCTGCATTTATGCAGGAGGTACACTTGTCATTGCTTGCTGGTGTCAACGAGAAGAATCCCCTCAGACCCCTTTCACAAGTGAAGAGAAGGATCAGCTACAGTTTCTATATGATGAATGGGCTCACCCATACTTCATCTCCAACCTGGAGTTTGGCAGGCTCATGAAGGTCAGTACACCACATTTTTGCATAGCTGTGCATGCAGTCATATAAGCTGTTGTAAATGACATGTTTTCTGCTCAAATTTGTATGCTTTCATGCTAGCCAAAATATTCAAAGCATGTTTAGCTCACTCCTCCTCATGATCTGCATGACTACCTTCACTGCAAGGCTTGGGTGTCTCAATCAATGGCATGCTTGCAGGGCACTGGAAAGCTGCAAGCTGTCGAAGTAGAAGATTGGACACAGCCCACCATAGACAGCTGGCGCCACTCCATATGGGTTGGAGTGTATGACCCATGGATAGTTGTGTTCAAAGGGCCTGTAGTGTGGTATCGCACCATGAGGGAGATTGTGACACTAGAGAGAATGCATAGGGCGTTTGATAAGGGCCTTATGCAATATGGAATGATGAAAGCAGTCAAGTCAACCACTCATGCTGCAGATCAGCAAAATTCATCCAGGACACTTGCAAAGGCTCAGGGTGTCAAGTCTCCAGGATGACTTGACTGTGGTGCTACCAGATGCCCAACACACTCACCACTGTGTACATGGCCCTGATGTGTAACAGCAGTAACTGACCAGGAATGCAGAAGGCCGCTTTTGGAGGGGGGGAAAAGCATGCTTCATGTATGTTGCTGAACCATGTGTGCTGGAGGCAAGCACATGTGTGCATCAATGTATGTACTGCTGAGTCAGGCCTAGTTGCAAATGCTGTCGTGACTGCTTTTTAGCAGTGTTATGGGCACCTCATTGGTGTTTTGTATTGAACCCAACTTGTAGAGTACAAACGTACTGCTGTACTGCCACATGGCGCATCTCAAATGCGACAAGAGCAACATTCAAACTAGTTCAGCAGGGCAAGACGGAAGGCCTGTATGGGACTTCTATGACTTGGATTGTTTTGCTAGCACTTTGACTTGACTGTAGGAGAGCTTCTATGACTGCTAGATCTCGAGCTCCCTCTTCAACTGAAGTGCGGTATACTGCGTCTGCATATGCAGCATCTGCAGGTGTGGCAGTACTGCCGTTGCTCTGGTTGACCTGCATAAGCAGAGTCGTCTCATCATAGCGAGGGGGAAACAATGCCGCAAAGTACCTGGGTTCAAACCCTCATTGTTGTATGTGTTGTAAGATAATACTGTTGAGCATCATCATGCTGAGCTGATGGGCAAAAAAAGATGATTGCCACATACAGTGCAAAGAATGCTGTCAGCGCTGCTCACTGATCAGACCATGTCATGCTGACCATGAAAAGTTCCCTGAACCTGCTAGCATTCTGCATCTGCTAAATCAGCATAGAACTAACAGAGGTAAAGCAGCAGCACCTGGTGGATGAAGGCTGTCAGCTCATCGTCTAGCCCACTGAAGGGAACATGCTCCACCTTGGACCCATTGCTGGCTGCCGTCTGGTAGGACAGCTTGTAGCCAGGTTTGCCACCCTCCCAACCACCTCGCAAGACCTGCAGACATGAGGGCATCAGGCAATGCTTATCTTGCAGTCACAAGGTCAACAGCCGTGCTGCCAGAATTCAACAATTACCTATGGGTCATTGCTTGACATAAGCTGCCACGACAAGACATGCAAAAGCCTTCAGTTGCAGTATGGGGCACAGACTAGAACTCGCCGCAAGCAAATGCAGATCCAGCGCCACTGAAAACAGCCATCAGGCAAAATTGTCGTGTTGTAACAGGATTGATAGTTGAGAGAAGCTCACCTCCAGAGAGCCCTTGGTGCCAGTGACAGACAGGGAGAAGCGCAGCACTGAGCCAGCAAAGGTGATGCTCACACTGGCTGGTGTGCCAGAGGCAAATTTGACAGCACCCACAAGGGTGTCTGGCGGTGGTAGCTCCTCACTCAAACTGAGTGCAGTTGCTGATGCCTCAGTGACTTGCCCAAGCCCTGTGTCAAAGGTATTGCACCTCAGATGATAATTATTGTGCAAGAGGCAACATGCTGAAAGCCAAAGGGATCATGTTCTGATCTTGACATGTTTTGCTGCTGCTGCGGCTAACATACACACTTGCACCAGACAGGTGCATACCATATTCTCCTGACATGATCCCTGAAGGGGCCAGCGCACAAAACATGCATGGATGGGTGTGGGACAAGGGGCGTTCCATGTTTCTGGGTACATTACATATATCTAGCATCTTGCAATTTGAGTGGTGAGCTGCTGTGCTACTAGCTGCATGACTGCCATTATGGACTGTGAAAGCACATAGTCATGGTGGTCAGCTGAAATGGTGGCTGTGCTTTCTCACGCAGGAACCTGTACACAAGGACTGACACAAGGCCTGACATCAACATGGCAGATGATGTGTGTACCTGCTGCAGTTCCAAGAGCACGCAGCGCAGCAATGTGGTGCACACATGAGTCCATGACAAAACCTCCGGGGCAGCCTTGTGCATCCCTGCAACAGCAGCAGGACGCCATCAGGCTCCACATCACCAGCAGATTCCACTACAGCCACTTTGCTCAAGTGTCTTTGCTGTGATCATGTGCAGCACTGCATCGCTATTAGTTGATTGAGTGTGAATTATGCCAGGTAGGTATCGAGTACGCCTCACACTGCATTTGCATGTCATCCAGCAAGATGCATTGCAACTGCATGTCTATGGGAGTGTGTAAGCTTGCTGACGATTAGCCAGGCAGATATTGATGTACCAACTTGCAAACATGACACACATGCTCATGGATTGTTGCTGTTGTACCAGGCATACAAAGCAGGCTTTGGCTCAGAGCAGCTGCAGGCCGTCCATCCATGCAGTAAGAGCAGTACTCAAGATACAGGTCTACACCCAACGCTGGTCCAAGTGCAAGGGAACAAATAGTAATGGCTGAGAGAATTGCAGGATGAGGATGGGGTCACCTGCGCCACTGGCTTCCAAAATACTTGTTGCTGCTGTTCATGGGCATGTCAGCCACCAAATCTAGCTGCAATGGCAACAAGCCATCTTCAGCACCAGCCAGCACATCTGATGGGCACAACAGCAAGCATACAAGATGACTGTTGCTACACAAGCGATGCACAATGCTGACAACGTCTGCTTTGGGGCGACGCTGTGCATTCACTGATTGAGATGCAGCACGGTATGCCTCAGTCAATGCAACCTGATTGCAATGCACTGCGTGACAATACATCTAAGCAGGTCCCTGTTGATGCGCTGGTTGTACATACGGGGCAGAAGGCTGGTCAAGAGACATGCTGCTTGCTGCTGATGTGGATGAGTCAGAAAGCTTCACCTTGATGATGGTTCCAAGCTCATGGATCATTTGGCATGCCTTCCGAAAACCCTGTTCTGACCTGTGTCACACCATGACAGGGGTCAACAAGAGTTTTACAAAGGCTGCCATAGGCTAATGGTACAAGCAATAGCACGTGAACAATGTCTCTGCATTGAGTATACCTGTAATTCTCTGCTAAAGCCCAAACAGGCTGCTGAGAAAGCTGGTGAAATTCCTTGATCGCACGATTCACTACCTCAACAGACTGGGCCACAGGCTTTTCTTGCAAGACATGCTTGCCAGCTTTTGAACACTTTTGTGCCACCTACAGCAGGCAGCTGATGTATGAGACCTGTCTGCAACAGAACATCGGCGACCAGACTTGCAGCAAACATCCACCTGAAGCATAACTTGAACTGGAAGAACAACAGCGACCGCATCAACACTGGGATCCCGAAGCAAGTTGTCCAGCTGGTCATCTCCATGGTATCCTTTGACGTTGGGAGCAAATCTGCAAAGCATAAGCGACGGGTCAACTTCCTGCACTGATCTGACGGTATGTATGGCCAAATCGCAGGGCAGGGATGCAACAATAGGGATTGCCAGTGACTTACTCTCGAATCAGCGGGAGCAGGGAATCCGTTGCCTTCGCGGATCGGCTCCAGACTGCGCAGATCTGCACTGTGTTTGCATGCCGTCTGCAGTTCCAAGCAACAAGCTTGAGTATGACTCGAGTTGATGGAAGTTGCTGCACAAAGTTCTGCGAGCATGCTCGCCTTAGCAAGGGAACATAAGCATCCTTTGTAAAGAGCCCTGCGCCGATTAGGGCAAGTCGGACCGGCTTATGATCTTTCTCAGCCATCGTCACGACCTGACCTCAATCTCGTGACCTTCTGCATTGCACATATGCCGATGATGCGGGCTCTGTGAGCCGCGACTCATGCAACAAAGGGGGGTTGCGATGCTGGGTCCGGCGCAGAGAGAGCGACTATACAAGTTCAAGCATCATTTTGAAGAAGATGAAGTTTACATGTATACACAGCAGATGTCAATCATCAATCAATCTATTTACCTTTTCAGTCTGCTTCAGAGATCATGGTAACAGCACAGCCTTTTCTGAGTTAACAGTATACCGTGGAGGTTTGATTGGATCGCAGACATTTTGTGGCAGATGCTGTTGATCAAAAGCATGAGCCTTGGCTGTTCACTTGATGAACAAGTTGGAAGCACGGTGGGTGCTCTCAAGCTTGCAAGCTGCAGTTCCAGAAAGTCACCAAACACAGCTCAAGGTGCACAGCTGAAAGGATGTGGGAATTCCTAAAGTAATGGTCATGGTCAGGTTCAAACCCCAAAATAATATCCTTTTTAGATCAATGTCAAGCAATGCATGGCATCACTTAGTCAGCTCCAACTGCATTGCATATCCAGCACACCCTGCACATGCAGGGAAAATCAGGACAAGTGAGCCTCTCAAGCGACCTTTGCAGCTACAAAGTTTTCACACAATATCTGAGCTCAGTAACTGCAGACTCTCAGCTTTGCCTTGGGTTTTGAGGGTGTGGTGCTGTATTTGCTGCGTACTCCACTAAGTTTAGTACAACAGAGTCGATGCAGCCTCCCAGTCTGTGTCTTAGTCTTTGCTAGCTCTGTTGAGTCTAGTGCATGTCCAGGTGGCACATTGAATGGCACAAAGCATCTGAGCAAAGGCGATGCTTCCTCTCAGCTCAAGGAACCGCTAATGACTTCTGTGCATCTTCATCTTGCCGGCATGCCTGCTTTTCACAAAGCTTTTTAGCATGTTCAATGCAGCTCCTCAGCCCAGTCTTTGGCGCAGCAGTGCTGTGTACTGCTGTGCACACCCAGCTGCTTGCATTTGAACCAAGCATCCGAGAAGTTTGGTGCAGCCTCTTGGCCTTCTGATCAGAACACAGGAGTGAGTTGAGGACCCATGACTTGGAATATCATGAAGTGTTGTACTACAACTCACCCTCGTTTTCTTCTCCAGGGTCTGGGCCTGATGTGTCTGTGGCGCAGTCTGAATAGTTGCTGGCAAAGCTGAAACCCCCTCCCCTCCCTGGTGAATTCAGTTCGAACATGTACATGCCGTGAAACCAATCTTCAAGCAGGATGTTTGCTTGCAAGCTTACAGCAATGTCAGACCTGACACAAGAGCTTGTTGTTGGCATCTCTGGAAGCTTATCTGGTTTCTGCAGCTTGTCAATGTCTGGCTGCCTCAGGCAAGCCTCAACTCCTTGCTGCTCACAAACCCTTGGCAATGTTTGCATGTCAGCCACACGCTGCTGATTCTTTTCTAGCTTGAGGTACATATATTACACAACTGCTTGCTGAGCATCTTGCAGTGCTATGTCATCAATGCAGCAATATTGCCGGCTGATCTGCTGGAACCAACCTGAAGATGCACAGGGTAAAAAGAACAGATGACCAGGTGGCTGATGCTGAGCTTCGCATCTGAGACCTGAAAACTACTGAGCAGTGCTTCCAGACCGGCATCTTGATCATGGCTCTGACCAAAAAAAGGGGTTATCTGCTACAGCAGGATCCAACCACAGTTCCAGTGCGGTCTGTCCGTATCAACATGCAAGCACATCACTTGCTTCCAAGTTGCTCTGTAAAAAATGTCTTCATCACACATGCTGGCTTGTCACTTCCTCTGCTTGAAAGGTAACTATTGTGATGACAGGATTGTGATCACAGCGATTTGCTGATTCTGCATGGGCAAGAAAAGCATGAAAAATTGGATAGTCCAGCACTGGACAATCAAGTGTCTCCATGGTCTCTCACCCTGCTAGTACCACTTGTGTCGTCATACATGGCTTCAGGCGACGCAGTCCATGCTCACCTCCCTCTTGCAGATGGATGGGCAAGCAAACGTGTACACTTGCTCACATGATCCATATGGATGCATGCATGGCTGCTTTATGATCCACATGCATGCGTGGTTGTGAGCAACAGCTGCTCACACATCTCAGACTGTTCAGGGATAAACAATCGATTGATAGATATCTACAACTCCAGCACAGGATAGCCTTCTGTCAGCCATAGCTGCCATCATTCTGTGTGTCTGCTGGTGCAACTTGTGTCATTGAAGCGCTGCTAAAATACAAATATCTGGTACCCAAGGTGTGTCCCTCACCATCGTTGCATATGCATGTCTCAGCAGGCACAGAAATGAGGTTCATAAGTATCTGTAAGTTGGTATAGCCCAGTCAGTCACCATGGCCACAGCTTCAAATAGATTCTGGTATAAGGGTAATTGCTTTGACACAATGTGTTGTGCAGATAGTGTAACCCATCATGTTATTGTCCCTCAAAAGAACACATAGTTGGACACTTTGTCTGCAGGCTGCTTATGCATTTGCCAATGAGTGTCCTGCCACGGCACTGGCAAAGTCAGTAAGCAACCTTCTTATATGAGCAAGAGTAGGGGTGACCATGGCAGCATGTACTACCCAAAAGCAGCTCTAAGTAGCATGTCATGAACATGCTGGCTCTTCAGCTTTCGGCTCTGGGACCACCGACAGCAGCCAGATTGGTCAAACATGCATAGAGCAATGAACTGTCATTGGCATTTGACATGTCAGCATGCCTCAACCACTTGTTAGCAAGGAGTAAGAAAGAAAAGAAAAGTTTATACTTTTCAGCGATCATAACAGGAGCCTCCCAAGGCGGCAGCCCGGAGCTAGCAAGGAGTATGTTGGCGTACATCTGCTGCAGCTCTTGTCTATGCAGGCGCTGGGGGCCAACGCCAACAACCTAAGCTTGAACAGTTTGTTGGGACAGTGCTGGCTTGAGCAGGCAGTTGCTGTTCATCCGTGCAGCCACGGCAGCAGGGCTGATGCAGAGTGAGTAAGCCCTCTGGCCCAAGATTCAGGCAGCTGTTGAGGGGCCAGACAAAAGGTAGGGGTCAATCTGCCGTTTTGGATCGGCAGATTGTTTGGGTTTGGGTTAAGCTTGCCTGCAGGGGGTTTTCGCTTGTCATACCATGATGCACCTGTGTCATGCAGACTGGTCATGTACAGCTTTCTCTGCAGTCTGCTTCATCTGAAATATTGCGTGTGCACGTGCTGCAGATCCCTTCAGTACTGGATGATGGTTGCTTGCTTTTGGGTCAGGTACGTCAATACGTAGCATGTTGGTGTGATGTGGATCCAACCCCCGAATTATCAAAGGCTATTCCATCAGATCCATTGGGTCTTCCCTGATAGCTGAGGAGCAACGATACAGCCAAGGAGGCTCTGCAGCGTGCATGGCTACACAGTTGAGAGCAGTGTACAACATCTTGGAAGCACCACTCGCATGTTGATGAAAACAAATTACTCTGTGTGTGATGTAGTGCATTTGTGCGCATAGTGGTCAAGCTGCACCACGCAGCATGACATGAAATGTGCACTGAATCAGCACAAACTTTGAAATACACCAGGCCTGAGATTCAGTAGATATGTATGCAATAAATTAGCATGCATAAAGTAAACAGCTGCCACCACTGGCTGGACTCAATGGCAAGCTTTGTCATCATTAGAATGTGAGGCTGCAGAAAATATGCTTTCCATGCCAGCAGGACACAATGCATTCTGATCTCCAACATGCGACCATCTGTAATGACAGCCTCCGAGATGCATTCCAATACATTTCAATGCATCGCGCAGCCTAACACAACCTTTGCTTGACTGCATACTGTATCTGACACAATATTTCTACGATCCAGGCACTTTACCGAGCTCTGCAAATTAGTGTATCCTTGGGAAAGTGTATCTCAGATCCATCTGTCAAGGGAACATGCGCGCAGGTCGCGCGACCATCAGTTGCCCACTTGTCACAGCGCATATGCCCACATTCATGCCTGCCACCGACGAGTCCACCCATGTGCCACCGATAGGCTTGGCCAAGTTCTCACGACTATTACGCAATGACCTTTACGACAAATGCGCTGGCATAGAAGCTTGGTTGCTAATGGTCATTGCGTGTCCGGCTGTGACACATCGTTCGCGACGAATGGCCAACGGCGTTTGATTTCACCCCTCCTCGCTCCTCGCACACACACACTCACCTTTCCCTTCTTGCTTGTACCATCAAATGGTTTGCGTGTGAGCGCTCAAGAGTGGACACTCGTCGTGCGCTCGTCATGTGAACTGTCACAGATGCAGCTCGGTGTCCCCGGCAAGACGGCAGCCTGTTCAAAAAAGCGCCCCCAGGCGGAAGCCGCGCGGGGTAGCGTTGTAAGCTCCCGGCAGCTCTGCTTATGAACCTGTCGAACCAAGATCAAGCGGTGCGAGTCATAACACTGCTCGTGCTGCCCTTGCTTGGTCGTGCTGTGCTGCCTCCTACGACAGGCTGATGCCTTTTTCACCCGTCTGCAAGTCACCAGCAACGTTTAGGTCGTGAACGTCAACGTGTTGTTCTCATGTCAGCCATGCCTCATGATACCTTCTTGAGCCAGCACGCGATGAGCCAGCAGGCGTATTGCGAGCCTGGCACAGATCACGCTATATCTTTGACAGCAACGTGGGCCAAACTTGGCTTTTGAGTTTAGACATACCGACACTTTATTGCGCGTGGTGTGAATTTGCTGCTGGATGTGCAGAGAGGTCGGGAATCTGCATCAGCGACAAGTTCTGGCAGCTGGAACACCGACCCTGTGCCTTCAAGTATAACAGCTGAGCTCGAAGGATTGGCAGCAAAGGGTTTCACAGCTCCTTTGCCCCGAAAGAATCATCCCAAGCAGGTTGCCTCAAGCACTGTGACCCTTCAGAAAGCAAGCAAGTTTGGCAGGCTTGCAGTGAAGTGTAAGAATCATGAATGGATTTGGGTGTGCTGTAGGGCGAAGAGGAGACAGACGTTCATCTGCTGCAGACAGTTTGGTGTCGCTATGCTGGGCAAGCTGTCAGCCAGCCTACCAACATATGGTCAGCTGCTCTCAGCAATTTAGCTGCCGCGCAGTTGAGAGATCAACAAGAACCACCGGATAGGCAGCGTCACTTGCAGCTCCAGCAGCTGCCCGCCTACTCCACACAGTTGAGCACTCAGCATCCTGCACATCTGGTGACAAAGGGCTTGCTTCAAGAAAAGCTGCACTCCCAGACAGCCAACACCTTTGAAGGTTATGCTTTACAACCTGCATCTGTTGGGGATATATGGTCCAGAGCAGCCACCTTACAGGACAGCCAAGCATTGGATAAGACAGCACAACAGGAGCTGGCTGAACTTCTTAAATTCAACAGTGTTGACAGGACAGCAACTTGTCATGCAGAGCCAGCTGAGCGCCGAGACAACCACCAGCAGCAGCAGCAGCAGCAGCAGCCCACAGCTTGGATTCACCCCAGGGATCAGACTGATGCTGACACACTGCTGCAGTCACATGCTGGAAGCAATGGGCATGGCAGCCTAGGGCTGTCACCTTTGTCTTCTCCTAGTGCTGAGCTTTCCCACATCCTGTCTTGGAGCCAGCTAAACTCACCGCATAAGGGACATAAGCAGCAGCAGCAACAGCAGCAGCAGCAGCAGCAGCAGCAGCAGCAGCAGCAGCAGCAACAGCAGCAGCAACAGCAGCAGCAGCAGCAGCAGGCAACTTTAGCCTCTGACATCCGGGGCAGCAGCCCTGTGCCTGCTTTGGGCAATGACTATGCAGATGCCTGGTGGGCCCAGCAAGGCAGTCAACCAGCCTCAAAGCTTGACATAAGCCCTTGTGAACCCGACCACGATGTCCACATGCATCCTCTGGGAGCTGCATCAGCACCTGCCCACCACGTGCAGCAAGAGCCGTCCCAGTGGCTTCAAGCTTTAGAGATGGCTCGGGCTGTGCGCCCTCGCCACCTGCCTCATCAGGACTTTGCACATGCCTCCGGTGCTCCCCGAGCCCCTTTCTATGGCTCAGCCTCCCATCCCAGCAATAGGGAAGATAGTGGAGATCTGTCCACCTCGTTGGGAACCCAGATCTTCCTAGGGAGAGCACACTCAAATGCTTCAGCCCGATTGCCGGGGTTGCGAGATTGCCTAATGCCTGCTGGCGTAGCTTCTCCAAAGTCATCTTTAGGGTCTAATGTGCCGAGCTTGACTCAGTCACTTGCACAGGTATGGCTCAGCATGTGTATGATCAGCACTGCAGCGTACCCAAGCCTGCTGCATGCCTGTGGCTGATACACCACTAAACACAGATGCACCAAGGCCAAATGGTGCACATGCTGGTGTGCACACTTGGCGGTTCACATGCACCTGAGCCCAAGTCGTGTGCATACCTCTGCTGAATGCTTCTGTATTGCTTGCCGACTGTGATCACTAGCCTGCCTTTATCATCGTGTACAACATACACCTTGTTTGCCCATGCATAACGTTCCAACACTGGTGTGAGCCATGTGGACACCTTGCTGTTTCTTCACTTGTGTGACATTTTGCATGCATGTCTGCAGTTGCCACAGAACAATGGTGGCAGGGCAGGCGCCATGCCGCACCCTAGCATGCCCTCTGGGGGTCAGCCTGGGGAGCCTGGCCCTGCCAAGCTGCTGATGCAGCTAGTTGCAGCACCCTCCACATTCGGTGTACCTCTGTGCACTGGGAAGTTGCTGAGCCCCCCTTTCAGGGTATGTCAATGCCTTGCCATGGTCCTGTGGATTAGGTAGTGCACGTTTCCCTGACTTTGGCAGATTAGTGCACAGCTTGTGGCAGTCAACAGCACATCCTGCACTCACATTGCCACCGTGTGATGATACAAGCTCACCATAGCATCTTGCAGTGCTCGATCTGCAGATCTTGCCGATAACCCCTTGTTACGTGTAAAAAGACGGACATGTAAAAAGAAGGACATTAGTTTGCTGATACCAATACATCATCTTCTCGTCCATGTGTAATGCCTTTAGCAGGCAGAGAGGCAGTGCAAGTCAGGCTCTTGGCTATTATCACTGCTGTATGTTTAGTAACTGCAGCTCTGTCTGCCCAGTCTGGGGCTGATGCAATGGCTTTCTCAAGGAGGGACCTGGGCAGCCGCCCGGTATAATACTTGGCTTCTCATTGATTTGAGTAGTCTTTTCTTTTCTTTTCTTTTCCCCCCATGGAGGGTGTGGTGGTGCAGGTGCGAGTGGCCATGCTGTGTGAGGTGCCAACAAAGCTGCAGCTGACCCTGAAGGCATATGTGCTGAGCAAGGACAACCTGAACAGGCTGGAGCAGTGGCACCCAGCTCACCACATTGTCACAGAGGCAGTCACAGGGGGTGAGGTGCAGCAGACTGTCCTGTGCAGCGAGGACCAAGCAATGGGGGATGCAGCAGGGGGTGCAGCTGGGGTTGGGGCTAGTCAGGCGGCAGCACCAGACTTGCTTGGTGGGGTGGCAGATTTTGTTTTCCGAGGTGAGAAAAGCTTATGAACACAAGCAGAATGTCGGGTTTACAGTAGTGTCAAAGCATGCAAGCGGCGCGGGCTGTTGGGTTGGCAAGTTGCCACTGTGGGAATCTGCATGATCACCGGAGGCATGACTGTATTGCAAGGAGATAGCAGGGAAGAAGCGCCCTTTCCGATGTGCACTAAAAACATGTCAGCGTCAGCTAGCTTAGATCCCCATAATTGTGAAAAGCTGTCCCAGAAATGCATAGTCAAAGCTGTGCTGGGGACCTCCTAAATCTGGAAATTACCAAGGCTTGGTGTGACCTAGGTTATCGTAATGTAGCAAAGTGTATTACTGGTCTCCAGACATTGTTGAGTTGAGTTTCACGGCATGCAAGAGGTGCCCGTTGAGCAAAAAGTTTCCTGTCTCCTGAAGAGGTGTGCACATCAAAGGTGCATTGAGCTCTCTGACATGGCAGCATGAATCCTCATATACATCCTGTCTCACACCCTCTGCGTATGCGCTGCAGATCTGAAGTTCACCACGTCATCCCGCATGAAGCCCCGCTGGCTGGTCATTGCAGCTGTGCTACCCAGCCAGGACGTGATGTACGTGCAGTACAATGTGCCCACTATTGTCATGTCCAGAGCTTGTGACCAGCTCACAAAGGTCAGCCTGTCTGATCTGTCAAATGCAATCTATCTGATGCACATGTCATTCTGATGGCGCCCTGCTGTGGTCTTCCCCTCATCAACACAACCACAATTAGCCCTCCAGCATTTTGGATGCATCTGCGCGTCATCAATCAACATTTTGCAATGTTATCCTTCACCCAGGGGCTCCATTTGTTCCCTGATGTCCCTGTGCCAGAGGCACATGTATAACATGCTCAGCAGATCACTTTGCACAAGCTGTTGTTGCTACCATACAAGCCAAGGCTGCATGTCCTTGTATCAGAGCATATGCCCTATATCCGTGAGCCTTGTGCATGACAACACCACTCACACTTGTATGCTCACATACAATACAAATATTGTGCCACTTTTGCACATGACTCCATGTCAAAGTCATTTCTACAGGCCATCAGCATCTTGAAGGGGGTCCAGCAGGGGTCTGGGCTAGGAGCTGGGGCGGGTGCAGCACCCAGAAAGAGACACAGGAACAGCAGCAGCCTTTCAAAGCCTGCCTTGCTGAAGCCAGAGGAAGCGGTCATTCATGCCTCCCCTACCCTGCATTCTTCTTCCATCCCTGCTGATGAAGACAGGGATGACAGTATGGATTGGCCACCTTCTGGGCCCTTCACCTTCCACCGCTGGCATGTTCTAGTTGAAAGGTGAGCGCTATATCTCTAAGTAGTTTAGACTATGAGCAGGGGCATCTGCTCACCATGCTGTGCATGTCAAGCTGTCATTGACTGTCAGATCAGCAACCTCTCAAGCCACAGACAAAGCCGAGATTCCGTGTTGATTCTGCTCTACTGCTGTAACACTGTGTCTGCTGTAACACTGTAGCACTGTGTTACACTGCCTTCTAGCTATGTAGTGAGGCTGACAGCAACCCCTCAAGCCACAGGTAAAGCCGATGTGACCCATGAAGTCTTCTTCACCTTGGTCAGCATGACATCAACACCCTGGGCAACTGCTTCATCTCTGGGGTGAGTCAATCAGGTCCTATCTTGTGAGTTTGTCTGCTGGTCAAGGCACAGATGCCAATGAGGGCTGGGCACAAGTCAAACTTGCCCCCCCCCCTCTCCCTCCCTTTCTCCCTGTCTGACATGACGGCATTGAAAGCGCAGGAATCGCATGCATGACATGACGTGACATCAGCTACATTGCTGTAGCACAGGAGGTACAAAACTTTGCAAGCCAGTGTAGCCTGCGCATGATGTGGCATGTGGTTTGGGCAAGCATGCATAATGTCCCTCTGATGTACCGCTTTGCTGCTGCAGGAAGTACAATGCCTTCAATCTGGTGCGGCCGCTGGGGCTAGATGATCTGCACATGATGGAACGCGTGGCAGGGTTCCATGAACAAGCCCAGGACAAGCAGGCCCCAAATGAGCTCACTGCATATCAGTGGGCCTTCTTTGGAGTCTGGTACCTCAGGTCAGCATGCCGCCAACAGCAGCCAATCCTGTGTGTGTCTGTATGTCAGTCATTCATGTGCCCGGTTGGTTTCTTGGTCAGACCGCATGTTGATGCCATAGGGGCGTTTTGACCCTTCATCAGTCACATTGTTGAGTCATTCTGACAGTGTATCCATGTTTCGTGTGCACTGACTTCCAGCAGCACGGCTAGATGGATCTTTTGAGCAGGCTTGTGAAACACAGTAGTCCCTCAGTTGACCTGTCTTGGCACAGCTGAGCTGCAGCATTCTAGCTCGCCTCTGCTGCCCTTTGTAAATGCTCTTCTCAGCCCACATTGCCAATTGCTTAGATGTAGTGTGCTGTAGTTGTCGTACAGCTGCAGCGCAGACTTGTCAATTGCCTGCATGCAGTGAGCTTTAGTTGCTGTACAGCTGCAGCGCACAGTTGTCGACTGCTTGTCTGGTGCCTGCAGCTACTTGAGGATCTTCAGGTGCCACCAGCAGCTGTGGATGATGCAGTGCCCAGCCGTCATATGTGGCTTTGGGGTAGACCGACATCGCGCTGAGCACTTGCTGGCAGATCAGCCTGTGGTCAGTCCCCCTTGCAACTACCTGCCTGTCCCTTGGCTCACTGCCTCTGGCTCACTTGTTGTAGCAAGTCATGTGGTGCTTGTGTTTGCATATTAATCACTGCTTGCATTTTTATGGAGTTCTGTTTGCCAGCTGCCTTTTTGGCTGTGTTTCTTGTAGACAACATGATCGCAAGCTGTAAACCTGCTGTAAGCTGAGCTACCTATTGCACCAAACAAAGGTAGGATCCAAAATTCCATTGCCAGTCACAGCAGCATAAGCTTTGTGGCAAAAGAGGTATAGGAAATCTGCAGACCATTTGACAGGTGTCTCTGTAATTACTGCAGGGCACTTTCTTGGTGCGGCCAGGATTGAGCTTAGCAGGCTGCATGGTCATTTCTGCAGTGATTCCTGAGGGCTTTTGCAAGCACATGGCCCTGGACAGTAAACAACTCAACTCACGCTCTCTTGAGGTCAGCACAGCTCTGCTGCGTTTAATGCCTTGGTTTTCTGCTGCAGAAAAGCTTGAGCTTGATGGTGTACGCCACCTGCTGTGCAGCCAGATACAAGTCGCATCAACTGAGAGCCCTGATGTTGTGACGTAAACCATGCAATGAGGGTGCTGCTATGCATTTTGCCTTTCAGCTCGCAGATGCTTTGTGCACACAGCGCTGCACAAGTATGAGAATTGCAACAGTCAACTTGTACATGACTTGTACATGGACAGGACAGCAGACAAATACCTGTGTTGGGCCTTGCTTGAAGCTGTCACATTCAAAAGCCATATTTGAAGCAGCAGCCACAATGTTGCACAGACCATGCAGCTGTCACTTGCAAGATGGCAAGCTGCACTTTCAGCAGCATGGTACACTTCTGCTGCAGGTATGGGTGAGGGATGTGCTGGAGGCTCAGCAAGTGCTGGACTACCGGACTGGCCAGCGATTCAAGAAATCAGAGGTACATACCTTGTGGGATATTCACCAGCATCATGCAGCTAGTGATCATCCACTGCAGAGTTCACAGCCTGGCTTGATACGCAAATGCATGCTTGCAGCTGAAGAGCCAGCATGCTTAGGACAACTTCAGTGGCTCAACATATACTGCATAGCATACAGGCAAACATGTTGCATAGCATACAGGCAATCATTTTGCATAGCATACAGGCAAACATGTTACATAGCATACAGGCAAACATGTTGCATACATGCTGAGCACCGACAGCAACACGAGGTCAGCATGTGAAGTCTCCAATGTATATGTAGTTGTTTCAGGTTGCATGCATGATGTGGCATGCAGGCTTTTCCCCTGCACTATCAGCCCTTTCAAGTTGTCTCAGATGTCTTCAGCCATCAATCGGCTCAGGCTTAGTTGGCAGGCCAATTGCACCGCCCTAGTATTGCCCAAAAGCTCTTCCATTCAGCCTGGGGCTGCTGAAATAAACATACACAATGGCAAACAGCAATACTGATCTTGAATGGCACTGAGGGCGGCTGCAATTGTGTGTTGGCATGACATACGCCAGTTTTGCATGTGGCAGTGGCTTGCAGAAAGGCTGCAGAGCGTTACAGAGCACATGCTAAAGCATGCAGTTTCAACTAAGGGCTTCTGAAAGGGTATGGTATCTGCTTACTGGTGCATTTGTACAGCGTGTCTGTACGTTTGTACTGCAGCCTGCTTGTTTGCTACCTTTGATTTTGGCAGGTACACAGTTTGGAACCCAATAAGCAGACGCAGGGGCAGATACCTGCAATCTTCAGGGTTTGGTCTGTGTTACTATGTTACAGATTGTGTATGGGGGGGGGTATAACAGTCTAGTACAAAACATGCTTGGATGTGCAGCAGGCACCTTCCTTGCTCTTTAGCTTTGCTGCTTGTGCTTGTCCACATTCACGTTTCCCCTTGCTCGGCCACATTCACTTATTGCACTTTGCTTTTGGTCAAGTTCTGGTAGTTCTCTCTGAGATCATCCGTATCTATCTCAGATGCTGTTACCAAGGGCATTTGTCATTGAGAATTGTTGAGTTGAAACAGATGCTACCATTGGTCAGTGCCAATCGTACCAGGTGTTTAACTAACAGCATGTGGTGTTGACAGATTGCTGTGTTGCCTGTGTGGTGTGTGTGTGTCCTGGGTTGAGTGTGCATTGACGTGTATAGACGATTTTGGTACAGTATAGATTTGCTTTGGTACAATATGCATGATTATAGAGAGGTAAGCTAGGTGGTAGTGATGGTACGGTACAATACTGCTGGTACTGCTGAATGAAAGGTGTGTGATTTAGACGTTCTAGGTTGTATGTGTGTCTTAAGCAATGAATGAAGTGTGATGGCAGCACTTAAATATTGTGTCAAATTTGCGCACAGGTGAGCTCGCATCGTGACACGCAACAGTCTCCTTCTGGATGTAGACTCCGCGTTTGAGGCTGCTCCTGAACGACAGTGTGACGCTGATCGCACAACAAGGTTCTCAGTGGGATTGTGGCTGACTGTCGCATGCTTGCAAGTCGTCTCAAACCTAGCAGCAGATAGTTGGCTAGCAGCCGCAAACATGACAACATCACCGCATGCTGCCCAAGATATATGAAGTTCACCATAATATGTCATGGTATCATATGTCATATTCACGAAATATCATGGTGCGCATGACAAGGCCATAAGGGCATTTCTAGAGCAGGCACAGTAAACTTGCAATGCTGCCCACTGGGAAATGGCTCTACGAAACCACACAAATGCACATGCTACAAAAGTAACATGCAAGCAAAACATCAGAACACATGCACACATCAGCCAAAAGGAGCACAAAAGCAGACATTGACACAGCTGCTGTCGCGCAGCTTTTTGCCTTGATTCGTTTTGAAATTCTATGAGCAGCTCTCTTTGCCGCCGTGTAGTACTGCGGGGCAGGGTGACATTGACGTGTACAAACTGATCACCCTGGCCAAAGCCACTCAAATGTGGCATGCCCAAGCCTTTCATGCGTAATTGGTCACCAGGCTGCGTTCCAGGTCCAATGGATAGCTCCTTCACACCTGTCAATGTGGGAACCCTGCAGCAACGACAACAATCGAATTGCAACTGTAATTGCATGAAGTGGCTTGTCAATATATATATTTGCGTGACTGACTACTGACCTTAGGGTTTATTGTATGTTATGTAAGAGTATGCACATAAGCATGTAGGGTAAGTGTGTGACATAATGCCTTCTTTTAGTAAGCAAATTTTTAAAGATTTGAAATAGGGTCCCCATCTGTCCACAAAATTTTGAATTTCAGGCTCACGTAATGTACCATGGCATTTAGACTTCAAATTACTAATCTAGTACTTTGCGCAGTACTTAGGCCCTTTTACTAATGTACCACTAGCCCTAAAAGTCTTTAAGAAAGTATAGTACAGTGGTTTAAGGAAATCTCAAGACTTTATTTTAGGGCATGGTGCATTGCATCAGACGCACACACGCACACCCCCCTGCTTGCCTTAAATGTGGGCCAGGGTAGTGGGATCCCAGAATAATGACAGATAATCTGCGGATCATGACTCAACTCTATCAAAATCCAGAGTTTTTCAGAAGCTTCTTCTGCAGCCCTAGAGCTATAGATGTCTGCACACAGACTTCTGTTCTTCTGCATGCAGATCCTATAGTGGTCTAGGGCAGAACCTATAGTCATCTGGGCCTGAATTACAGATGATCTATGCCTGATCTTGTAGTCATCTAGCCCAGATCCTATAGAGACTGGGGCAGAAGTCTATAGAAATCATTGCAGAGATCATCTGTATTATGTAAGAGTTGACTAAGGGTGACATAACTCTACTTTTTTCTGCACACAGAGTAATGTGGGTCTGTAGAACTGTTACAAAACTCTATTTTCTCTATAAATAATGGCCACCGCGGTGGAAAATCTCAACAAACACCTTCAACTAGCAGTGCGTCATCTCAAAATAATTAGCGGCACTGTGATCGAAATCCCGGACGCTACGTTCGAAATCGTGGACGAAATCTACGATTTGTTGTTATCCCTTACAGAGACAGGAGAGTCCCCCACAGAGCCGGGATCCCAAGCACAATGAAGGGATCAGAGGTCGTTGCTGCCCTAAAGGGGATTGTTAATACGACTACGCTCAATACCCTAGATTGTCAGGATAAAGCTGACATCCGCAGACTGCTAGAAATCATAAACTTGTGTCTCTACTCCCCTACTTACAACTCGAATGCCCATTACTCAGCTTACTAGGTACCGTCTGTTGGTCAACGACCTGAAGGATCTGGCTGCAGAGCTGAAAGACATCGCGCAAGACACAGCAGAAAACATTTCTGAGGTAGAAGCCACTCTAGCACAGTATTATTTGAAACACATCTTGGAAGGATTGATTCTAGCGACCAGAATTGGGAGGCGTTCATGGCAATTCCCCTCCCTACAGACGCTGTCATTGACTACCTCTCGATCACCCACAGAAACATCTACTGACTCCCCATCACTCCAGACCAGCGGTGTGTAATAAAAAAGTATCTGAGGCTAATCGAGAACGAGATTGACGAAAACAGAGGGGTGCCTGGGCCTAAATCTCCCAATCGATGAACAACAGCTTCCGTTCAGCACAGCTAGCCTCCAAGAGCGTCGCGAATTATTTTCTTTTGGAGAATTGGACAGAGCCAGTGTCCATCAAGATAAGCGAAATCAGAGAGCTGAGGGACAGCTTGACCATCATAGATTACTATCTCCAGAAGAAGAGGAGAGAGATAGAAGCCAAGCTACTAGGGGAGACTCATGAGTATCAGGACGAGATTCGCAATGGACACATGGGGCGTTACGTTTCAAGAGATGGTGGCGGGCTCGACTACCACGTACCTCCTGGCCAAGCAGATGGGCAACTTGTTGAGATCCCTGTTCATGGACAAAGCTGTCCTACACCAGATTGCATGCTGCTCGGTGAATGATAGGGGCATGTTTGATCTGTACATCAAATTCGATTACTCTCCCGACCCTTATTTGGCGATGAAGCAAATAAGTAGGGCATGTTTAGAGTTGAACAGCCTTCACTTTCAAGTGCACGACCCCTTGAATTACATGGCGTACGTTCCTCTTCCCTTCGAAATCAAAGAAGCTGACATGGACAACGCTTTATTACTCATCAAACAGAACATCCCTAAGTTGATATCCCGGGTTGCCGAGGGGATGGATGTTTACGTCGAGAACTTGTAAGAACGTTGCTGTCGTTCATTATCTCAGCCATCGCTACAAGTGTTCCCCAACTTGGGCACCACTTCATTCTCGTGCAAGATGTTCGTCAAGGTGGCCGTCAACTGGCCTGATGTCACATACACACAGGTGGATCCGGATGTAGATCTCACCGATTTCAAGTTGAATGTGAACAATCGTGGGTACATACTATTCTGGGACAAGGGCAACGGCAGAATGCAGTTGTTACATCGGCATGTCATGGGATTGCAGCCGGGAGACAAACGTCAGGTTCATCACATTAACGAGGACAAGAAGGACAACCGACGAGCCAATCTCCAAATAGTCACCTGCTCTGAAAACAACAAAGCGAAAGGGAGAATCAAAACAAACACAACCGGATTGATAGGAGTGTTCAAGCGGCTAAGAGATGGAAAGTACAAAGCCCAAATAGGACGGAGAGAAAACAAAAAGTTGCGAGTCAGGTTTCTAGGTAGCTTTTGGTGCAAGAATGAGGCTGGCAGTGCGTATGACGCAGCAATATGTGCACGCGGAGGAGATTACATGTCATTGAATTTTCCTGATGAAGTACCAAACGCTTTAAGCACCGTTTAGATAAGGGACCAGAGACTTGTACACAACGTCACTCTTGTAACGAGAAAGATTGTTTTGGTATACTTGCTTTGCTAAAGCCGCGTGATCTGCCAAGCGTTGCTTAGCATCCGCGGGATCTTCTTCAGATGTCTCGCTATCAGTAGAGCTGTAATGCTTCCTCTTCTTCTTCGCGTGACGCTTGCTCTTCTTCTTTTTGACGGGGCTAGGGCTAGGCTCGCTCTCGCTCTCTGTCATTTGCTCGTCAGCGGCTTCTTTGACCGGTGAGGGTCCCTTCTTGAATTTTGCAAACTCCTTCTCCTGTTCAGCTTTCGCCTGGCTCTTGGCGAGCTTGCTCTGACTGGCCTTTTCTCTTGCTCTTGCCAGTGATGCCTTCTGGGCGCTAAACAGCTGCTTCTTGGCAGGTGGTGGATCTGGTTTGTCTGCCTTTTCTGGAGTAGGCGGGTCGACTGGCCAATGTTGAGTAGGGCTTGGCGGATCCATGCTAACATCGTGGCTGTTGATCGTCATAGCTACAGACCCTGCAGACAGTCTAGTATTGCTGCAGAAAAAGTTACTTCTGTACAATTTCTGTAGTTACTGTGAGGTATGTCGATAGTAAGTTCATCCTACAGCAGTGGGCTTGGAGGAAACTTCTACGGGTTCAGCAACTCTCCCTCGTCTTTTTCTATAGGCACGTCGGGCTCTTACCTCACCAGCTACAGCAGCTCCTTCGGTAGCTACACACCGGACTTAGCCAACACAGGTGTCAGCACGTCGGGTTATACGCAGCTTCCTGCTGACTGGGCAGCTGTCAGCGGCGTCACGCAGATTCTGAATAAACCAACGTTGTCAACTGTCAGCGCGACAGGTGAATACACTGACATCTTAGGCCTTCCTCTTATCAGCACGTGTTGCCATTCTGGCTTATACTCCGACCTGATAGGTCAACCTGTCATCAGCACTGTAGGGCACACCGGCAACTACATAGACATCCTAGGTCTACCTGTCATCAGCACCGTGGGTCATTCGGGACTGTACTCAGACTTATTAGGTCAACCTGCATTCAGCACGGTGGGTCACTCAGGGCTATACTCTGACCTGGTGGGAGCACCTGCATTAGCTCCCGTGGCGACAGCTGGCATATACTTCTCTGTATGGCTTACCTGTCATCTCGACCATAGGCCACACCGGTAAATACAGTGACGTAATCGGTGCACATGTGTTGGGTACAGTGGCCACGTCCAACAACTATGGCGATTTGAACAACCTGCCTGCTTTGGCTCTTGTGGCGACAGCTGGCACTTACGCTAGTCTGACAGGCCTGCCTAATTTAGCTACGGTGGCCACCTCGGGTAAGTATACAGATCTGACCAACACACCCGCTCTAGCCCCTGTTGCGACAGCTGGCACATACGCTAGTCTGACAGGACAGCCTAATTTGGCTACGGTGGCCACCTCTGGTAAGTATACAGACCTGATGAACACACCTGCATTGGCTCCAGTCGCTACAGCTTGCACTTGTGCCAACTTGACAGGACAGCCCAACCTTGCCACAGAGCCACTTCTGGCAAGTACACAGATCTGACTAACACCCCAGCTCTAGCACCTGTGGCCACAGCTGGCACTTATGGGAGTCTCACTGGTCAACCAACACAACTGTCACAGTTCACCAACAACATCAATACGTTCAGCACACTCACCACTCCCGGGACTCTTAATGTCAGCGGCAATTCCACTCTAGCCGCAACCACCATGACCAGCAACGCTATTTCTGGTAACGAAACGGTGACAGGAAACCTCGCTGTGCAAGGAACCACCAACTTAGCAGCCACCACCATCAGCGGATTGACCTTGACTGGTGCTGTGACCGGAACACCTTTGAATGGTGTTTACAATGGCAGCACCGCTGTCACTAACAGCTAGATCTGGTATGGCAAGGGTACAACAACCAGTGGGCAAGTAACATTTTACCCAACAACCACAGGCACTTCTAGCGGCACAGCGTTGTTTAATAATCTACTGAATGTCCAAGCAAACGCTGTCCTTGCTGCCACAAGTGGGAGTCAGTGTCCTTCTACCAGCATCAACGCAGCCTCTACAACGTCTGTTGTGATCAACTGTATCATCACAAACAGTCAGAACGCGGTGGCGAATGGCACCGTTGTTTACTGCACCGTGACAGGGTATAAATTTCTGGGTGGATGATGTGGCACCATGTCGGGTCTCATAAATCCCACCCCTGCTCTTCAGGTTTTTAACTCTATGACACTAGCGCCTTATCGAAAAATAGTTTACTTTAGCGGTACTCCTCAACAATCCTCCTTCAGCAGGATTGTTGACTGTGCATCCCACTAGCGACGGTACAGCAACTGGTACAGCGGTGTTCAGCAACATCTTTCATGCCACAACAACCCCATGGGTACCTAGCTGAGGAACATTGTCTGCCACACCTGTTGTGACTGGACAAAGCATCTCGTCTGAATTTCGCGCTGTCACATTTCAGTTAGTCAACGCAGGAGGTTTGTCATTGAGTAGCACGACCTCGCCATGCACGGTGGTGGTATACGGAGCACCTTGATCATTTTTATGTCATATCATTAGTATCTTCAAGATGCAGAGGGCTTACGGAAGACCCTCTTTCTCTGCACGTGGGTATCTAGGGACTCACAAGACGAGTACTATGGACATGGGCAAGCATGTAGCAATCAAAAAGGGTATGGGAGCGCCTGCACCCCAGCCCTTCGACAGGCCTGAACTAAACGGAGGTGTCAGTTCTTATGCGGCTACTATGAACAACTGAGATGGATCAGCAGATAGATTCTAGTTTAGCTGATGCTGATGATGGATCTAGGTCTGTTTTTGCTAGGCCGAAAGGTAGACTAGGAGAGTTGACGAAGCACAAGTATCTGCCTAGGAGCGAGAACGATGCGAATCAACCCTTTTATCACGAACACGCCGTGTTGTCATAAGCTGCTTATGATCCAGTCAAGTTCAAGTCTAATTATCAACAGTTAGGTTATGAAGTGGACAATGATATGAGTCAACCTTCTAGAACTGTTTTTTATAACAAATCAAAGAACAAAGCTGTAATAGCATACAAAGGTACCGACCCTAAACACATCAGCGACCTCATCGCCGATGGTCAGATCTTTAACGGTATGGATGAGTATCTCAGCGGAAGATTCAAAGGAGCCGAAAAGGCGTACAGGAACACAGTCAAAAAGTACGGAAAACAAAATGTGCAAGTGACTGGTCATTCGCTAGGAGGTTCGCAAGCTGTTCATGTGGGAAGGAAGTATGGGGTCGAAGGCACAGCTTTCGAACTTGGCAGCGGTGTCGCAGGAGCATTCAGAAGAGCTAGGGAAGACTTAGCAGATTCTGCGACAAACAAGTTGTTAGGAGGGATTCACAAAGTATTCGGAAAAACTATTTCACCGGAAAAGAAGAAGACTGGTGTACAAATAGTAGGGTCTGCTTACAAACCCTCGCCAGCCATTGGCAAAGATAGATACGAAAATCTTTTTCATCACGCAGAGTATGCTATTTCCGCTCTGTATCATCTGCCAGATAGCGAGAAAAGAACGTGGGTGAAAGCCAAATACAAAGACAATCACACCATTAAGAATTTTGTGTAATGATAGTACCGGTGCAAGATGCCTGCTGTTAATCAACCAGTCAAGCTTTCAAAGGAGAGAAAGCGTCGCATGGCAACATGTGCACTATTGCGTAACGCCTCCACTCCCACTAACCTCAACAAAACTGTCTTCGATTACCAACCCGCATCAAGATGGTGACCAAATCAAACGGGCCTAGGCCCAAAAAAGGGAGGCTAGGCAAAAAGAAACGTAGATTAGTCGAGGCACACACGTTATCGCACCTCAGAGGAAATCATGACTATTCTTACTCTCACACTCGCACCCGTGAAATCGATGCACGGGTGGCTGGGGCGGGCATCCTCGGTGCTCGCATCAAAGCCCCAAGGCACCATGGAGTTACCGTGCCCGCTGTGCCTGCTGTGCCACAACCTAAATCACACAGACAAGGAAGACAGATGCCCTTACGCGCTCCGACGAGGCGTAGCCTGACGATCATGGGTCCTCAGGGCCCAAAAGGTGCTGATGGTAGAAGAGGCGAAAGGGGTAAACAAGGATATGTTGGCAGAAAAGGAAAAAGCGGTAAGAACGGCTATAACGGCCGAGAAGGAAGGCCGGGGGAAAAGGGGGACAAAGGTGAAACCGGTGACACTGGAAAGCAAGGGTTGACAGGTGGTCACGGACCACGTGGGCCAAGTGGTAAAAACGGGAAAGAGGGATTAAGAGGTGAACAAGGCGTCAGGGGATTACAAGGGAAAAAAGGAGTTCGTGGTGAAGTGGGGTTCAGAGGGGCACCAGGAAGAAGAGGGGCAGAAGAGTACGCTGGGCTCAATGGGTTGGTAGGCCCTATAGGGCCTGCTGGCCCACAAGGACCCCAGGGAAATAGGGGCATAAGGGGGAACATAGATTATGTGTTCAATGCTGATGGTAGAGGTGCTGACACGGACATGGTGGTCAGAGGTGCTGACGTGTACAGGAGGCAAGCCGCACCTCATGCTGCCGCACCACCTAAACCTAAACCAGCTCCTGCTCCACAGCCAGCTCCTAGACCACGAGCACCACCGTTCAAGGCCGAAAAGAAACCATTCCCTAATGAACCGAAAGCGGACATACCGAAGGGAAATCCATTCCAAGGTGGAGGGTTTCATGGTGGTGCAGAGGGTCCAGCTCCCAAACCAAAGAACAGGAGACAAGAGAAACCCGAAGAGAGACAGGAAAGAAGACAAGAACAACATAAAAGACCCGGGAGGAAAGCCCCAGTAAAGCCAGCTACAGAAGAAGACGAAAGAGCTCACGATCAAGCAAACATAGACGCAGCAGTTGCGAATAATAGAAAGACATCTGAAATGAGGAAGCAACTAGCACAGAGAAACAGGGACAGAAAAGCTGCGAGAGAAGCGAACTTAAACGAATCGAGAGCAGGAAAGATGCCCGTGAACCATGGCGAGCACCCACACCACCACATAGGTCATAGGAAGATGCATGACGATAATTTTACGACCGGTCTGTGACACTTTTTATGTATGACTGTTACGAGACGCTTTTGTAATCGAACCTTATCGTATGCCTCTTCCCCCTGAATTTCGAAGGAAAGTGTTGTTGGACGCTGTAGTTGCATCAGAAGACGCGAAGATGGCACCAAAGAGACCAGATCTACTGAAGAAGCAAGAGAGGGTCAAGAAGATTCTAGATGAACCCGCTGTGCAGGAAAAGATGAAGAAAAAAGTGGCTAAGAAGAGATATAGGAAGTGTATCGAAGCTATAGTGAAGGCTGGTGGGGATGACAGCCATCCCGATGTCGTCAAATTCGTTACCAAAAAGCCCAAAGGGGGTGAAAAGGAAACCGAGTTCGTCACAAAGTCTAAGCGGGTTTCAGATAAAAGTACCAAACCAAAAAGCGTTCGAGGTGGAAACTCCCGAAAATCAAATAAAAATTCACCAGTTGTTGCTAGCACTAGCTAAGAAAGGTGGAGGGAAAAGCACAGCCGTATGCAACCTGCTTTCTTTTTTGAAAAAGGATAAATGTTTAGATAGATTATTTGTAATCACTTCGTCTTGGGAGTCTAACAAACCGTTGTTCGACTTCCTGAGTCTTCCTATCGACAAAGAGGATGTGTATGACCCAGATTCGTGTGCAAAAGACACGATAGATGACATCATTTCCAAAGTCACACAAGAGACGAAGGAATACGATGAATACCACACGAAGATGCGCCTGCACAAGCAGATGAAATCTGCGTTGAAAAATGTAAAGTCCGACAAGGACATAGGTAACCTGGACCCAGCCCTACTGATGGCAGCTTACGAAGATGACGTGGTGGAAAACCCACCTCAACACAAATGGAATGGCAGGAGACCCGTTCTAGCTGTCTTCGTGGATGACGCCCAGAGCTCACCACTGTTCAGGTCTGGAAGATTTTTGAACTTGTGCATCAGACACAGACATGTGGGATCCTCAGAAAAGACACGTATGGGGATCAGCATGTTCATCTGCGTGCAGAACTACACCGCACAGCATGGAGGAATTCCTAAAGCGATCAGACACAATGTTTCTACTATGATGTTGTACAAGACACGTAGCAGCATGGTTCTGAAGACAATCATGGAAGACATCAGCGATCAAATAACTGACGAGGAGTTCTTTTCTGTGTACGAGCAGGCGTGCCAGGATGATCATGATTTTCTGTTCATAGATTGGGCACCGAAAAAGCACACATTCAGACGTTGCTTCGATCAATACTTACCTGTCCCATCCGACGCTAAGATAAATGGCGACAAAAGTAGAAGATATGGTGCAGATCACCCCAGCGAACGCACAGGTGAAGATACCAGCCAAGAAGGAGCGTACAGTAGTAGTAGAGAGTAAAGTTGGTGGAAGACTTGCTGGTGGCATTCCCAAGCCTAGACAGAAACATGATAAACATCGCAATAGACTTCGATGAATCCAAGCTCTCAAATTTGGAAGTGACTATGACGCACAAGAGCATGTGAAAGAGGTTTTTCCTGAGCTATCATCAGAGAGCGAAGAAGACTACGAGGTAGAGATCACCAAGACAGAAGAAGGTGATTACCACGTGACCAAGAGAGCACAGCTAAACAATGGAGAAGGACAGAATAGGACGTCTGGTCCTGAACAACAACTCACGCATGAACTTTAGCAACATCAGCCCAGCGCAGTGGCAGACACTAGTTGACATGGGAAACTTTAGCAGCAACCAGGAGGACATGGTGACTATCGAGATAGATTACGTGACTCCCATTTTTATGGGATCTACTGCTGCCACCCCTGTACAGTTCTGGGATTCGTTGGAACTTGTTTTGGACTTCATACCTCAACAATACTCTTATGATAATGGCACACAGACTAGCACACAACACCTGGCTTTTATGGAGAAGAACTTTGGGCAAACACAACAAAGCACCTTTGACACAACGAAGACAGTGTATACCGTGGCTAGCCCGCAGACTGAGCTGCAAGCGTGGAACCCTAAACCCTAAACCCTAAGAGATTGAAATTCATAGATCAACCAGAGCCTTCGACAGTGTTGACAACTTACACAGGAGGCCTGATGCAAGGCACAACGGTATCTAGTGGTAGCATAAGTGATTGCAAGATAGTTTTGTCTTGCAGTAAATGATCAACTGGTCGTGACAGCTCCAGGTGAAGGAGTAGCTTTAGCCGGGTTCATAGCTGCCACTAAAGCAGCAGCTGTCTCAGGTTCTATGGCTCTTGTGATCCCGATCTGACACGTCTAATTACTGACGGATTGTCTCAGATTATAATAATCCTCGTAATCGTTCGGTTGCACGAATAAAGAAAGACTTGTTTGATCACCTTGTTGCACGAGAGCCGTTGTAAAAACCGTCAAAATCTGACTTGCGACCGTTGTGCTATTAGCAACCGTCGTGCATGCCAAAGTATCAGGACTTCCCACCAACGTTCTGTTTTGGACAGGTACCTTGATGAATTGTTTTGTGGCCGCATCCTGTACGGTCATGTCATTACCGTCCGTCAATCCAGTGCTGCTATTGTCTATGGGAAAGTTCTTTCCCACTAGCATGTTGGTGGTGCTGGCTATGACCGTATCGTAAGTTGTAGAGCTGTCTCCGGATTTGCCAGGGTAGTACGTCTGACCCACCAAACATGTTGCGAAGACCGTCACTATCGAATCGTATGGGGCTGTTACCGCGCAAGCTGCAAAAGTTGGAGAAGATGGATCGGTTCCAGGCACGTTCACGAAATTATTTGTCAAATCTGTCGTGCAATTGATCGTGGCTGGCTGAAACAAGAAATAGTTCCATCCGGATTCGACGTTTGCACCTCCTAGGCTGGAAACGTTTACATGATAATAAGCGTATTGTTGTCCTGTTGGTAGAGTAGTCCCAGTTGTCAAGGAATCAGGGTACAAAATCTGTTGAGTTTACCAATCCTCGTAAGATGAGACACGTGACAAAGGATCAGTCTGTTCCACGTACGGAATTCCCAAATTGGCCATGTTTACAACAGACTAATAGTATTGCATAAAATAATAATCTGACTTTTGCAACGGAGGCAACCCATGTAACACCGCTGGAGGGTTGTAAACATTTCTAGTTCCGTTAGGGTTGACAGGTGCATGTCCTAGAGCCACCTTCAGACCCCCTATTGTACTTGGATCAGGTACTGCCCTGGGAGTATAATCGTTACTAGGCCCATCCAGATTGTGATTCACGAAATCTCTTGTATCGAACATCTTCCCCACGCCTGCATTGTGCCTACCGTAACGGTTGCAGATCGGATAGGTGCTATCTCCATTCTGTCCCCCGAAATTACTCCCCAACGCCAAAGTCGGGTTGTTCAGCTTACTAGGGTACAAATGAGGTTCATGCAAAACTCTTCTCTCCGCGTATGGTGTTCTGCGTGGTAGATTGAAACCGCTAGAATCTCCTTTGGTGTACCCACCTGCACTGGACAGTTATCAGGTCTTATAGCGAAAAAAGTATTGCGCATGTTTATCTGACTTACAAAGAGTTTGAATACAGAGGTGGGATCGAACGTGAAGTCTAGTGGCATGGGAACGGCAAATTGCCCTAGATCCCCTGATGCCCTATCGGCAGAAGACAAGAACACCGTACGCTTATTAAGAAGCTTCATCGTTGCTGCTACCTAATAAGGATAATTTTCAGGCTTGGTAATGGGCCTAGACTTAAATGCTTTGTTGTGCCTCTTCATCCTATCTCTGTCAAAACCCCCGACTGGCTTTATAGGCCATTCGTCTCTGACAGTCCTTTCTGGCAAAGGAGCCGGAGCAGTACAGCTAGGATGTTCTGGAAGAACACATAAACATCTACCGAAATACCTCACCATCCTACAGTTTTTCATTTCAAACGTAACTATTGAACGTGGAAACCAAAGTGGTGTTCAATAAAAAAAGATCGAATTCTGTTGGTATCTGAATCAAAGGTGCAGGTCTGCCTGTCAAACCTGTGGGAACGTTTCCCCTAGTTCTAGACCTGTAAATTGTGTCTGTGATGTCATAAGTGGTCAACGAATTGTTGTATTGAAATTGTTGTGCCATCACACCCGCTACTATAGGGCACGCCATGCTCGTGCCAGAGATCTTCTGGTATGCACCATCCATGTTAGCGCAGTAAATGTCTGACCCTGGAGCATACACATTGTTACATTTGCATGTGTTACTGTACTCCGCTATCTGATCAGTGATGACTGTGGCACCTACGGCCGCAACGTACGCTGACAACGGTGGCGATGTCTGACAAGCATCTTCAGCTCCATTCCCAGCCGCAACTATTACGCTGATGTTGAACAATGAAACCGTATTATTCACAGCCAACTCCAAAGGAGTTATGAGCGTACCAGCACCGACGCTCATAGAAACTATCGCTGGCATCTCCGCATTCAACGCCACGTAATCTAAGGCGGAAATCAGATCAGCAGTTTGCGCTGTCCCCCCACAGCTGACCGCCCTGACAGCGTGTAGTGTGGCATTGGGGCTGGTGCCAACCGTTCGTCCACCGGCCAAGCTTGCGGTTGCGGTGCCATGGCCGTTACAATCTTCTGTGTTGTTAGTTCCGTCGTAGGACCATCCACCAGCAATGACTCGGCTTGAAGTTCCAGCTGCGTTCAAAAATTGAGGATGGGTAGTCTGGATTCCAGTATCTATCAAATAAATGTGAACTCCAATGCCTGTGTATAGGCTTGAATAATACCCATCCAGCGGTAAACTGGCTTGATTAATTCGATCGAGATGCCACGGAGGGGTCATCTCATCGCTGACATTAGCAACACTCACAACATCCGTGACGGTGTAGTCCAGGCTCACCTGCACATCTTGATTAGTTGTACTCAAACTAGGGTCCACCGAGAGAGTGCTCAAGCCACTGGGATCTTGTAACACCACCAGCTGTTTCACCACTCCGCAAATGATCCGTGTGCAATTAAGATTTTTGCATTTAGTTTCCAACGCCCCGCATGTGAGGTCTTGGGTGTAAGTCAAAATGTAAGACACAAGGCCATCACTTCCCTCCTGGGATGATGTAGTTTCGGGCTCTGGCTCTGGACTAGGTACAGCCGCAACTAACGAGAGCAACGAGAGCAAGAGCAATGCTTTGATTTGCATGATTTGTGTTACTTTTTCCTGACACCTCTCCTACTCATTATAAGATTATTTCTTACAAGCTCTAGTGCAGTAAGGAGCTTGCTTCCTTGGGCACTTAGCGTACTTCCTAGCCTTTCTGCCACCTGATCGTTTTCCTTTGTGCTTGGTCGAACCAGGATGCATCATGCGACCACTACGTGTGGACGCCATTACCCTTATTTATAATACGATTATAATTTAGTACCAGGGGTGACCAACTGCGGAGACGCTTTTCTACTCAACAAAATCGCTACACCAAGAGAGACAATCATCACAAACAATTGACAAGCCAAAATGGAAATGTTTGCATTCTGGAAAACCTCGGCGCTCATGCCAGGGTAAGCCATGGTGACTAATGATTACACATAAAATCTATGATGTCAACACGCTGACAGAAGAGATGTAAGCAGTGCCAGAGGTTGGATTGTTCGCTACCACATAACCACTCGAACCGCTGGTAGCCGTAACTTCTAAGCCACATCTAGATGTTCCACTAACAGATGCGATCATGGCAGGCGTGTAAGAGTAAGTTGTGGGAAAATTGATTGTTTGACTAACTTGACCTCCCGCAGGTACGCTGCCAGCAGTCCACGTAACCGAAAATGCGCTAGCCGCCTTAGGAACCTGGGCAGAAGTGATGTAGCCAGCATTGTTGTTGAACTCAGAAACTTTTTCACCCCTAACGGCGTAATTAGCGTTGATGGCGAATTCACTTACGTTCTCACCCCTCACAGCGTAGTTCGAATTGTTAGCAAACTCACCAACATTCTCCCCTCTTATAGCGTAATTAGAATTGTTGGCAAATTGACTTATGTTACTGCCGTTCACTGTGTATTGTGCGTCGTTCTGAAACTCACTGACCTTCTGCCCTATCACAGCATAATTCGAGTCGTTTTGAAACTCGCTGACCTTCTGCCCTATCACAGCATAATTCGAATCGTTTGCGAACAAGCTGACCCTAGTGGGAGGGTTCAATACATCGCTGTACTGACCGGAGTGACCAACCGTGCTAATGATAGGTGTGTTAGAAAGATCTGTGTAACTGCCACTGAACGCGACCTCGTTGATGTTTGTGTTCGTGGGTTCAAGTTCTGATACATAGAAACGGTCTGCCCTAATTGCGCCATGTTGCCACTAAGATTAGCACATGAAATCATTGTGTGGGCATCATCGCATGCCAGACAAATTGCACGTGAGGCTGCCCAGATCCAAACGTGCTATCTTGTGCGTAATCACATACCGCTGTGAACCCTGTGAGACTGACTTGTGTGATAGCCATAGCCAATACTCCGCTGAAACTCTTCCCTATCAAAGATACTGTGCATGTGACCATGGGCACACTCACACCAGAAACCGAAGTGAATGCCGGGAACGGAGTCATGAAATTCACTTGGCATTGCCCGTTGCTTCCTGTTGTCTGTCCACCAGCTTGTATCAACTGACTGGTTGGAACAGAAGTCTTGTTAGACAAATCATTGTAATTTCCGCTTGTTGCCACGGTAGAAAGAGAAGGCTGATTCAACAAGTCACCGTAATTACCGCTGTGTCCAACCGTGCTTATGACAGGTGTGTTTATGACATCCGTGTATTGTCATGTGTGTCCAACGGTGCTGATGGTGGGTTGATTCAACAGATCTGTGTACTGCCCTGTGTGGCCTACAGTCGAAATAGTGGGTTCGTTGATTTCATCGTTATAATTAGAAAGATTAGTCAAAGTCTGACCTAATTGCGCCATAGTGCCACACTAACAAAACGTCATAAAATCAAACTCCGGCATTAGCACGTGCTGCAAGCACGTAGTGTCTCCATCTGTTCAACAGTGCATGATACGCTGCCACTTCAGCAACAGTTGTATCACCCACAGTGACAACCCTAGACTCTCTAGCAGTGATAGAAGGAGTGTTTTCCCACTCTGCTAATGCGAACCTCTGCCATTCGTTCTTTGGCCTAGAAGCAACGAACGCCTCGTGTTCTTCATCCCGTACTTCTTCCTCAGGTTCTTCAGAAGCCACATCTGACATTCGTTCATCTTCTTCGGGGATGACACGAGGCTCCTCTGCCTGCAAGTCATCATCGGACTGCTGTTGCTGTCGTGGCTGTCTAACTCTAGGCTCCTCTTGTAAAAGAGTAGAATAGTACTCGCCAGCAGCATCTGTTCGTATTCCATACTTGTTTCTAGATGCTTCGCTCAGAGTTGAGGTCCCTCCTCTGAGTGCTATTCTCCTGAGTATCCTCTTGGCTATGACCTTCCTCTTGTTCCTCTGATGATAAGATCTGTTCCTGTCACTCGTCTGCCTCTGCCTTATGCCATTATAATTCCTCTGGAAAGTGGCTCTGTCCGTTGCACCCCTCGTGGCCATCGTTATGTCCCATGCCATCTTCTGTGGCATGTACTCATTCACCCATTCCATGTCCACTGGGATGTTGGCCGTGGCACGCCTCAAAGGTGACCCTGCTCCTGATTGGTAGATAGGAGCCTCTGGAGGTTTAGTTGGCTTGAGGTTGTCTGGGATTGGGTTCATCACCAAATTTGGGTCTCCTATGTGATCTATCACTCTGTTGCTTTCTTCCACTCTGTAAGCTTTGATGGCCTCATCCCACACAGCCGTCCTCTGTTGCACTACTGGGAGTTTGCGGTAATTGGTCTCCGCTTGCTGCCACTGATGCCTCATGCTCTTGGCCAACGCCTTCTTGGCGTTGTGGTCTGGGATTGGACCATCATCCCCATAGAAAGTACCCCTGTTGTAGAACCACGTGACGTAGCTGCTTCTGAGCAGCTGCACCCCCTGATGCATTGGCTTGCCGTAGTCCCACGACCCCATCATGGGACTCTTGATCTTCGACAGGAACGCCGGCATCTGTCTCTCTCCCAATGCAAGCTGTGGCGAGCTGACTCCAGAACCATTCAAATACTTGATAGGGAAAGCGTAAGCCCTCGGCCACATTTTGAACGAAGTTGTCAAGCAATCGGAAAACTCTTGGCTGCACACTATCTGATCTGAGCCTGTCTTCCTGCTGACCTTGTCCACGTTGATACACATGATGTATCTGCTCTGCTTGTCCCCATAAGGTCTACTTGCGAACTGCTCTGTGCCGTTATCGCTGGGCTTCTGATAAAGGAAATTTTCGTTAAGGCGTGTGTCTGCCTCTTGCAAGGTAGTTGCCTGCTGCCAGTCTGTGGTGCACTTCATCTTCCCCCAATTGCCTCTGACAGGTGGCTGTAAGACCATGCTGGCCAATGCCAACCACTCGAACAAGGTATCCCAACCGTCTTTCTTGGTCAATAATTTTGGGGTGAATGCCTCCTCTCTGGTCATGGGGGGGTTGCGCCACCCTTCCAACTTCATCATCTCCTTCCCTAGCTCGCTGACTATCTCCAGTAGCTCCTTGTGGGTCTTGCCGAATAGCAGCTCCTTCTGGTCCCTGTCCTGTCTGCCTTCTGCCGCGAAGATCACCCAATTCAACCACGCTATCCAAGCGTTGCTCTTCTTGTAATAGGGATCTTGAGCTGGCCTATGCGCGGTTCCGTTTCTGTACCGAAACGTGACCTGGAGAGCGTTGAAGTAACAACGTTGCGTTGTGTACTTCCTCTGTTGGGTGATGCCGTTGTTGTCTGGGCGCATGTCCTCGTCAGCTTTCTCCAGCTCAGCATCTGCCTCTTCCCTCAGAAGTCTAGCAGCAGCTTGCATGATGTCCTCATCTAAGGGTGCTTGCGGGATCCAACAGATCAACCTGTCCACATGGGCCCTTGTCCATCTCCCCTTCCTGTCTTCCTCGCTATACGACTCGCTATTCCATTCCCAACCAGTTAGGTCTTCTTCGTCTCTGCCAAGCCCTAGCCGCCACATGGATCTGAGCAGCCCGACATAGGCTTCGCTGGTGCTTCTGATGGCTCCTATCTGATCAGCTTGCTGACGTGTCGGCCTGTCATCCTCGAGCCATTTTCCAATCTCCTTCTTAAGCTGTCTGACCCTTGCTTTGTCCTCTGGTGTAATGGTAGGCAACGCTTCTCCCTTCGGATTATTATCGTCCCACTCAGTCCATGGGGCAACAAGATCTGGCCTCTGAGCTGCCCTTGTGTCTGAAGGTCTGTCTGCATTGAGATCTGGTATATGTGGCACTTCCCCTGGGCGTCGTACAACAGTTGCTACTTCAGGAAGTATCTGCCTAGACGTATTTGTTCCAACGACATTTGCGGGTGCTGCCTGAGGTCTCTGATCTAATGGAAGGGCAACTACGCTTCTAGCTAGCGTCAGCAGCCTTGTGCCGTCTTCCTTCTTTTTGACGGTGCGTGGTCCCCGGTAGTCGTTATTGTCTTTGTAAAAATTCAACTCAAGTCTTATTTCAGGTACGGTGAGCAACGCTGGATCGAACTTGAACGTTGCTAATTCTTGACCTGTGTATTTGCGTCTTCTTTCATAGACTACCGTAGGAGCAACGCTGGACGAAGGTAATGGAATTTCAGGCATGAGACTGACCATTTTGACGTTGTGTGTTGACCTTTGCACATAATTTACGCTTTATAAGGCTGAGAAACGTTGCTCATGAGCAACGTGTAAAAGACGAACGAACTCCGGGGTCTGCCCCTACGGCTGACCCCTCCGTAAGCAGGGTAGGGTTTGGGTTTAGGGTTTGGAATGCACCATACCAGGCTTGGAACCCCTCAAATTCCTGGGAAACGTTGCTATAAATTTCACTATTTTACATTCATGGTACAGTGGATTTCATTACACATTTTCTCTACAGTTTCTCTGTGTTTTGTCTATGCTTATAATCTACTATACTGTACTCTAAATTAGTAGTAAAATATATAGGGTAGTTTCTAGAGAAAACAAGGAGTTTTGCCGGCTGGATGGCGAATTCACACACACACCCCCCTGCTTTGCGTGCTGCGCTAGCGAAAGACGTCGATTACGTAATGTACCATTCGTGTCTATCTGTGACGTCGGTGCGAAGAGTTTGAGGCCAAACTCCGTATAAAAAATGCATTCGGACCGGCATAGTGGATTATTCGAGCGTTACAGGAAATCTAAATCGACGTTTAGAATTCGGCGTCTTCTTCGTCATACGCAGACTCGTCAGTAGTCATCCAGCCTGCCTTTTTCAACAGGTACATGCAACCCTCTATGGAGGGAAAGACTAGCATGTATCTAGAGGCCCCCCCAAGCCTGATCCTCTGGATTTTGATGCCCATGTGCAAGAAATCCCTCTTCAGCTCTGCAGAGTCGAACCGCACCCAAGACTGCCCCTGGAAGTGCTTGGCCACACACTTGGCCACGTGCTCGAGAGGAAGGACGCACTTAGGTGACCTAGCCATCCCTTTGCTGGTGACGTCATCCAAGATCAGGGCTTCCTCTAAGGGGTCCCCTACGAGGTTGATGAGCGAGGGAGGGGTTCTGCCACGTGACTTGAAGGTCATCTTGGCCTTGTCATTTTCCCACGCTGCCCTCTACGAAATCGTCCACGTCAGCAGGCACGTGAGCTGCTGCTGTGGGTCTGTCCATGATGACAGATTTGAGCCACCTGGCAGCCGCAGGGCACTGCTCTGAGGCCTGGGCCGCTTTCGCAGCTGTCATAGGGGCGTTTTTGTCGAAGCGCCCGGTGTCTACGCACGTCCTAAGGTACTGAAAAAAGAGCTCTCTGACCTGTGGGCTGTGCACTAAGTCCCACAGCAGGTCCCAATGATCCTTGCCGTAATCCATCTTCGTCGTGTAGTAGATAGCGTAACGCATGCAGTCTGCCGAGACTATGAGAGCCTTCATGTGGTTGCTAGCTCCTATGTAGTTGTGGTAGCTGTTGAGGTTCTGAGGCTCATGGAACTTCTTTTCACAACGATAAGTGGTCTCTGTGATCAGGGGCTTGAACTTGTCTGCCTCCTCCTTCTTGCTGCTGTGGAACCCCTCGTCTGCAGCAATCAGTAATCGATCAGTGATGCATTCAGATTCCTCGAGGGCACGTGCAACTTTTTATGGCTTACCTATGAACACCAGTGACTTGAACATCATATCGCTGTTGAACTTCCCCGTCACGGAATCGAAGTTGGTGGCATGCAGCCCCAGCCCCTCGAACATCTTGACCATCAACCCTGCCAGGATGATCCCCTTGCCAGACCCTTGGGGCCCTATGAAGAATGGCATCCACCCCGTCTTCTTGTTGGGGTACTTGACGACGTGGGCTAGCCACTTCATGAAGGACAGGTAGTCTGTCTGATCCCCTGAGACTAAGCTGTGCAGGATGTGGTCTAACAGGGGCTGGATCGTCTCTATCTCGCTGATGGTGGGCTTCAAGTATGGTAGGCTTAGGAGGGGCATCGTGTTGGCACATAAATTGAAGTGCTTTGCAGGTACGTCTGCCTCGAACGGTTCTGCGCAGAACTGGTCCAGAGTGGCTGACTCCATCTTGTAGGTGCTGCTCTCCCACAGCTTGAAAGCCCAATCGAAAGGCTTCACGTGATCCCCTAGCTCCTTCCTGCTGAACGTCTTGAAGTCCAACAGCTCACCGTCAGGCCCTAACCTTCGCTGTATGTACATGGACTGCTCCTTGATGAAGACGAAGAAGTGGGTCATGTAACCCGCTATCGTATCCTCGAATCTAACAAACCAATCCTGATCAGGAATATTTTGTTGCTTGGCTGCTAGTGTCCTGCCGTGCGATGCGTCTGAAGCCAGTATGTACACAGTGTCTAACAGTCTGCCATCTACCTCGCCACTAGGACCCCACACGTCAGCATTCAGCAGGTGCATCAGGCTGGTGGCCCAGCACCCCAGACTCTGAGGTCTAGGGCACTTGTCTGAAAGGCAGCAGAAGTACATCTCCCCTGATCGTCTGAACTCCACGTAGGCACGGTTGTGGTTATGGTGGGCACCCTTAATGCACTTCCTGCCTGATGGGCCGCACTCGAAATACATCCGGTTGCCCGTGAGCTTACTGTGTGGATGATGGCTGTCGATGTTGAACTCGTCCATCTTCTTGCATGCCACGTGAGCTAGCTGGTCATCTGTGAACTGGCCCAGGTACGCAGCTCGTACCAACGTACGCGATGCGACACGCACGGGCAATGCCACGTCAGCAGCTGGCAATCTGGGCCTGCTGGTGGGTCTGGCATCGGGGTCTGAGAAGGCATCTGTGGCATCAGCCTCGTTGCCATCTGTGTAGGTCAGGATGTAGTCTTGCAGGGGTCTGGGGTGGACGAGGGTCGGTCCCACCAAAGAGCAAGGCTTGAGGTAAGAGCTGCTGCCGTTCTTAGAGGCACCCACCATCCGCAGCAGGCGCCTGCTGCTGGGAGTGTTGATGTCATAGGGCTTGACATCCACCCAATCAGGGTAGTTCAGGATGGAGTGCATGTGCTTCAAGTTCTCCGCTCTGCACTTGACGTTGTTGATGAAGATGTGCATGGAGAATTTGTACTCGTCTCCTGACTTCTGATGTCCTCCACACAAGCCACGTTCCCCGTGTCCACGTGATGACCCAGCTTGGCCCACATCAATCTGAAGAATGGTGTGAGCACCACATCTATGATCTCACGTTTGATGGCTGGGACATCTGGTGGGTGAGGGAATTTTCTGTCTATGTCATAGAAGACCTTCAGGTAATCCCCGTGATCATACTGTATCAAGGAGGTGAAGTGCCCTGAGCCACCATGCTGCTCTAGTTGATTCCAGAGATAGTAGATAGATCTGGTGGTGGCTGCCCTGTCCGCAGCCACTTTTTGACCGTTACGCAACCCCCATGCGTATTTGGATGCCCGTACTTTGATGAGGGATTTGCCTAGGTTGAGATTGTGTGCGTATAGCTCTCGATTGTCCAATTTGATGTCCTTAGGAAGCGGCATGTCTGCAGGACAAAAAGAATGAGAGACTGGATTAAATTCCAGCGAGATGAAGCCTAGCAAGCCCTTACCTTATACAGAGAAGAAGGTAGAATAAAAGGTATGAGAAGGTGAGTGTTTTCGCAAGACTTTTCGATGCATTTTCATTTTTACAAGTATGTATCGCGTATCGGAAAAACCAGCGCAGGTATGGGTTCCGATAATAACCTAAACAGGTTATTTTAATGGTAGGACTGCATAACCATCTCTCGAACGTATTCGTTCGTCTTTTCGGTGGATTCTCTAACATGTCTATTGTGGTTGTGATGAGCTTGTCTAGCGTCGTCTAAATTTTGTTTAAACAGTTGCACGCTAGGTGACTCCCCTTGCCAACCAGGGGGTTGGTTTGCTTTGGCCACGTGTATCATCCTCCTCTCGTAAGCCATCCTGTCCCTGGTAACCCCTGCCTGGAAAGCATGGTGTGCTGTGTTGGCTGTCTCCTGCCTGATCTTGTTGCTGAAAGTGCTTAGCACGGCGTTCTTCTTCGTCATCTTCGGTCCTCTAGTGTTATGTTTTTATTTTTCAATCCCTTCAGGGTATGGGCCCCGAGCATAAGGTGACAGTACGGTTTCCGCTGTACAGACCGTCGTTGCAAAACAACGGTATGGTGTGTACAGCCCCTTGTACGCCGTGCCGAAGCATTACTAACGTTTCACCTCTGAGCTTTTTGTGTTAGTGCTTTCTGATGCGTATGGTGCAGTAGGGCTCGCAATTGGAAGGATCTATCGAGTGCTTAAAGCCCGGATACAAAGAGAAGGTACGGTAGCGTATGTAAGGCATCAGGTACGCCGTCTAACTCTTCTAATACGTCTTCTTCTAGGAAACAAAGCATGTGCGTATGGTCCACCGTTGTTAAACAACCGCATTCCCCTCTTGGCTCCTATGTACGTCATGCCACAGTCTGTATAGAACCTTCTATGATGGCAACCACATAAATAACCCCCACGATACTTGTAATTATTATGAAGATTATCTCTCCTGCTATCATCGCTAATCGAACCTAACTTTTTTGCCTGATGGAAGTTTAATCTTACTTGCTTCTTCAGGTCTACCGAGTTGTAAGAGCAGTCGGTGCAATGTGTACGCTGCAGGCAAAAGCTTCGTTTAGTAGTCTTCCAACAAGAGCAACGTTTTAACGCCAGCAAGAGCAACGCTTGGAAGTTTTTATGCGCAAACGACATCAACAAAGGCATGTCTATCATTAGGCAAATAACGACCAAGGCAGGATTGGATTACGATGTTATCCATGATGACATACCGGCTTTATGCCGATTGGCAACCCAAATGAAGAAGGCATGCATGCATAGATTCGTGGCATCCGCCACAAAGACGCTTTTTATGTGTATAAAATGCGACACACTGTAAAGAGCGACGTTTAATAAAATGGCTTCACTCTTCCGCAACCTCTTCTCAAAGAGCAACGCCGAAGACCATCCCGAGATGGAGAACAACAACGCGGAAACAACGTATTCCCCTAGTGACGAACCAGGATACACCGTCACGATAGGACAATCCGGGTTCACTAGCACATCTGGCCAATCCCCAGAGAAACCAGGTGTGGAGGTCAACCACGTGCGGGCAAACCTGCAGCAACGCTGGGTGTCAGCACAAGACTTCATGTCATACGTGGACCCCACACTCACATACGGACAGATACAGTACGCAATAAGCAGATTGATGAGGCAAGCGTACATCAAAGCAATGTGGCCTCCTAACAAAGCCACTCCGATAGAGCTGGATAAGTTGACATTTGTGGCAGTGGCGTTCGACAATCTGTATCTATTATTCGACAACGATTGTGAAGACTGGGAGACTCCCGAGGCTAAGAAGGTAAAGAGGAGCACTAGGCAATTTCAGATAGACAACTTCATGTTAGACATGGAGTTCATAAGTGTGAATGGCAGCTACCAACGCAAGACAGATAGGATCACTGTGTTGGTGGCTGATGCTAAGAAGACAGCTTCTCAGATTCGCTACGAACGTGACATTCGAGACAGGGTGACTAATGGCTCAACATACTGTAGAACGAAGCGCATTAGAGACCAAAAACAAAGAGCAAAAATTGGCAAGAGGAAGTCTGAGGCGGTTGGAGTGTGTAACATCTGCAACAAGCCTGTGAACAATCATTGGATGTGGTGTAGGAAGGCAGATGCAACACCGGCAACAGCTTCAACTACGGTAATTCAATAAAAACTGTTGCTTTTTGTGCACCTTAATTGAACGGGCTTTCCATTAACTTTTTTTGGTCATTCCCATTTGGCTCAGCGACATGGAAACGGTTTTGTTACGCTGCTCAAGGACAACTCATGACCATCAACGACGTGTTGTACATTTGCTTTTGATCGGTGAACACAAAACGCCATACTTTCGGTGCAATGCGGTCGCTGCTTGCCTAGGCTACAATCTGCTATCGCTGTCACGAAACACTTTCGTAAGAGATACTTGAAAACATTGCAAGAGTTGTTGGATGAAGGTGTATACGGCTAATTGGGAGGTGGATGTGAAAGTGCGAGCGTACTCAAGCATTTGAAAAGGCAAGGCTAGGTGGCATGCTGACAATTATGGACAATGCCCCTACTGGACATGTTTACTTGGCCTTAGCTGGGCGAATCGTCACAAACAATGTTTACTTGCAAGACCAACACTACCATGCTATGTCCAACATTGACGTGTAGGTGCGACTACCTCTCCAAAATACGTTGCCGAATCATCCAGCACTCTGTAGCAGCCGTTATTCCGTGTTAAGTTGCAGAACTAGCGTATGCTATCACCTTGCAGCTATCATGCTTATCTTCAACCAAATTATCAGCATTTAGCAAGCTCTTGACAATGGCAGTGGCTTCTTCGCTAAACATCTTCTTCAGAATTTGTTGATCAGCTTTGGATAGAGTCAACAGATAAGGAAAGAAGGGCTCAAGACCGACCCCCACTAATTGCCAACCTCTGTGAACGTATACATCAAGCGGGACAGCCTCGCCAAGCAGATGTTCAGCAGTTCTATCCACCTGTGCTTCAACAAATTACTTGTGACTCAAACCTGACCAGCATAGCCTAAGGCTCACTCAATACAACATGATGTGAATGACTTGCAAACATGGATGTGTGTGATCTGAAATTTACCTTGATGTCATGGAAGCCTGCTGCTTCCAAAAGCTCAACTTCATCAGCCATCCAGGGAAAGGGTGATGCAAAGGCGCTTTCACTGTTGCCTTTGAGAAGCTTGTGCATCAATGTGAGCAAAGGGCTGTACGGAGCCTGCTAAGCAACTTTGAGCATTGATTGCAAATTGCAGCTCTTGGCAAAGATGTTCACAACGAATGACCAGATTACCAAGCATTCTTGTGCTAGCAAATGGACAACATAAAAAGCTAAGGGAGAAAGCATGTGAGAGCATTTTGAATGTTCAAAACACCTGCTGCACACCTCAGGAGTGTTGTATATCAGCAGCCCACCAGGCTTCAACCATGCATTGAGCTTCTTGAACATGATGCTTGTGTTCAAGTAGGGCATTCCTGATGAAGACAGTATTGCATCAAAGGAATTCCTTTGAAGAGTGGCATGTTCTGCATCCTCCACAGAGAAAAAGATGTTGGGACAAGGTGCAAGCTGCAGTTTGGCCTTTGCCTGCAGAAATCCTTGAAACTACTTGTGATGGCACTTGTCTTTGAACAGCGGCAGTGTTGGTACTGGCGCTGATGTACCTGCTCAACCATGCCTGAAGAAATGTCCACTCCTGTCACTGACCCCGTTTGGCCTACTTCTGATGCAGCCAAATAGGTGGCTAATCCAGTTCCACAGGCAACATCCAACACATTCCACCCTGGCTGCAGCCCTGCCCTTGCCACAAGCTCGGCTGCTACCTTGTCGTGATAGTTGCCCTTTTTGTCATAATCAAGGCATCGCGCTTCGAACTTTTGTTCTACCAGGTCTTTGTATGAAGGAGGTTGCACTGGCTGCAGGTCAGCATGCGCACTATTCATCTATGGAGTGACGCACGGTGCAAATCTGCTAGCAAGTTGCAGGTAGCGGACAGTGACACTGCGCGGCCAGTTGAAAGCAAGAACTCGTAATAGTAACTGGATTGCAGTGCGGTGTCAAAGTAGGTGCACAACCTGACTAATTGCCATCGTGCTCTGACGTGAACTCCTCCGCTGCAGGCGTCTCGCTACAGGAAGATCCTTTGCGCGAGAGCCTGCCTTGACAACGCAAAGGTGCACAGAACCTGAGATCACGGCGTGGGCACGTGTATCCGCGTTAGGCAAGCAATTAGCCATAGTGAGGATCAGCACGAGATACGAAGTGATTCGCAAAAAGCACGGCAAGCAACGCAGTGAGAGCCGTGAAAAGACAGGCCTGCAGGCTGCTCCCTCCGTCGCGAAATGCAGTGCAGTGCGTGGGTGTGTAGGGCCTCGTCATACCGTAATACCAGCAATCTGAAACCCTTGTTTTCTGAGCTGATTACTCACCCTTCGCAGCAAAGATTAGCGGCAAGCAAGCAGGGGGGTGTGCGTGTGTGCGTCTGATGCAATGCACCATGCCCTAAAATAAAGTCTTGAGATTTCCTTAAACCACTGTACTATACTTTCTTAAAGACTTTTAGGGGTAGTGGTACATTAGTAAAAGGGCCTAAGTACTGCGCAAAGTACTAGATTAGTACTTTGAAGTCTAAATGCCATGGTACATTACGTGAGCCTGAAATTCAAAATTTTGTGGACAGATGGGGACCCTATTTCAAATCTTTAAAAATTTGCTTACTAAAAGAAGGTATTATGTCACACACTTACCCTACATGCTTATGTGCATACTCTTACATAACATACAATAAACCCTAAGGTCAGTAGTCAGTTATGCAAATATATATATATGCAGCGAAACAGGGAAAACACACCGGCTTTTGGTCTTGATGCTTCATGACAGCTAGTCACAAGCGTACAGCCTTGCAGTGATCACAACACATGCGAGAATCCTGCAGACGCTATGCACCTGCTCACTTGCAAAGACATCATGTCTTGGACAAGGCAAAAGTTCAGGTGAGGCGCGCACTTGAAATAACCACCAAGGGTGGCATCAACAAAGTCTAGATCTATAGTGACACGGATGTGCGGCCTTTGACGCCTCAAGACGGGGTCTGCAGCAATGCTGACCTCGACAAACAGGTTCCCTGGAGTGCCTTCCCTGATGGCTGCTGCTCCTCTTTCCCCTTGTAGTTGAAGAGTCTGCCCACTGCCAATTCCTGAAGACACGCCACAAGAGCTGTAATAACAATTTGCTACTGTGCTAAAATCATCATGATCATGACTTCAAACGGTTGCTAAGGAGACCATGGTCCATGTTGACTGTGCACTGCAAGTTTGCGGGTGACGAACTCATATATGCGTGCACACTTTATGCCAGCAAGTTACAGTGTGTGGATGATTGATGCAGCACCTAATTTCGCCGTGATGTGCAGCTGGCTTATAGACAAGTTATCAGCATAACTGTGTTGCAAAGATGTTGTTTGGGATGCCAGGCGCAAACGCAGTAAGCTTCAGCAGGCATCAGCACAAACACGGTGAAAACCTTTGCAGGATGTGCACTCAACAGCTTTCAAATGTCTATTACGTAAACAAGTGACGCCTAAGGAGAGACGTACTGCACAGGCAAAGCATGACACAGAAAGACAAACCAACTCACCTGTGTCTCCCCATCTTGTGCATGTGTATGTTCACACTTTCCTGCAGCTCGGTGTGTGGACACACAGCACTTGGCAAGCACAGGGTGGGCAGTCCTGAGGCGCTCTTGCTCCTACCACGGGCAGCAGGTCTCTCACTGTTACTGGAAGTTGGACCAGTTGCTTGCATGACATGTGCCACGCTGACATCTGCAGAGCCACCAGTCCTTCATTAAAGTGTCCATTCAATTAGGAAGTGAGCAGCTGGCAAAGTTCCGCCAGTTGTTCAGAGCATGCATGGCATTGCCATATGGCATTACACAAAGCCTTTTCTCCTTGGGACAATTTGTGCGAAAGTGCGGCCCCAGCTCCTCAACATGTGGGCCAGCCAGAGCATGGGTCATTTCCTGACAAATATGATAGCTGCAAGATGAGCATCACACTTGGCCTTACATGAAGACACAGTCTGCGCGCTTTGCTTCAGCTTGAATCAGCGTCTGGCACCTGTGCGCAGACAAACATTCGCACGTGCATTTTACTGGGATATTAAACGGCTTGTAAGAACGACATGTCCGGCAATATCAGCGCTCGCAGCCTTTGCTGGAACTGCTCTCCAGAATTGCTCTCAGACAGCACGTCTTGGATCTTGGTGTAGAACGCATGGCAATGTGCGGCGTGTAGGATCAGAAGACAAGGCGGAGAACAGACCTCTTCCAAAGAATCACAATCACCTTGGATGTCTACCAGCTGCATTGTCGTATGCTATTAGTACAATCAGTCAAAGAATCAAATTATCAGCAACCACTTTGGGATGACTTGTAAGTTGCCCAGAGCAGAACCATATTGTATGTTGCCAAAGCAGAAACAGATCAGAGGACTTGTGCTCTGGGCAGGTATGGCTGCGGAGGCGTTCCAACGATCTTCGCCAAAGAACACCACCTCCAAAACGCGCTCAATTTCAGCTGCAGCTGCTCTGCTTGGGGCCACACAGGCCTGTATGCAGCATTGCATGCCATACCTGAACACTCCCCTCAGGACTGGGACGGCCATGGGCACTCAAGCTGGCAAAGTCATGCTGTGTGAAATGGAGGATGAGTTGGCCCCCTGCTGCTGGTGTGACATGTGGCCCTTGAGCTGGCTGTCCCAACTTGACACCAGCCTGCATGTCGTGAGTGCAAGGTGTGGCAACAGGTCAGAAGGGCTACCTATGGCAGTGAGAGGACAACCAAAGTGAGGATGAAGAGCCGCAAGCCAACAACAAACCATGCTGCTCACTGCAAGGACACTGCAGACAGACTCTGTGCCTACAATCATGAGAGAAGCAGGTGTTATGGCACCACGTACACTCTTGTAATGCCTTGATCAAGTGCGTGTTGCACAGGCCAGAGTTGGCAGCAATGCCAGGTCTTACCTGTGTTGTCAGACGCATGGGCTGCAGTGAATAGCTCTGAAGGTCAGGACACAGGGACAACCTGATGTATGCTGACACAGCAAATGCCATAAGCCCGATCTGCACCATGTTAGCAGCTGACTGAGCAGTTGCCTGAGAAGCTCTGGGGAGTTATCCAGGGTTTCTCGAGGGGCGGTGTCCTCTTTGCTGTATCTGGCTCCTCAGCTGATATGCCCATGGCTTTGCGGAAGGTGCCGGCCATTGTGTCTGTCAGGTTGAGCTTGGCAGAAGAGTCAGCAGCAGCACCTACATTGTACAGAATGCTGTTGCAGCTCACAAACTTGTGCCACCAGTTCTCATATGCTGTGTCACCTGTTTCTGCAGAACAGCTTCCGCAGACCCAACTTCTGCACACACCCAACAGCAGCAGTTTGCATGCATGTCATTGACCATAGGACTACTTGCTATGCCAAGTCATTGTGTCTGACCTGGCGGTTGGTAATGCAGTTGCTGTCCGATGAAAGCAGCTGGCATAGCAGTGGAGGCTCCTCCTGGCACTCCTGTGCTGTCTGCAACATGCAAGGCGGGCATTGTGCTCCTGCAAATGTCTTTGCCAGTCCCTAACTTCCAGCTGCCCAGCAGGCTGCTGTCATGCAGGGCTAGGATGGGAGATTAAATGGACAACACAGCATGTACCAGTCAGCTTGCTTTCAGGCAGCAGCTAAGAGAATCTATGCTAGGCTGATACAAGACAGCAATGCAGGCTGATGCACATCACTGATGCACGTGTAGCCTGCACTAGACTCAGAACCACTATCTGGCAATTACTTGTAAAGCACATTAGGTTGACATCAAGCGCTGGTGCAGACACGTCCTGCGATGTCCCAAGGAAAAAGCAGACAAGTCATTGACTGGGCATTACAAGAGCACAGCAGAAATCAAGCTGCAGGTGAAGCTGTCTATGGCAACAGCCACAGGATGCTGACGCATCATGCGACATGTAAGAAAGGTGTCTTGAGACACATGATGAGCCGTACTGCAACCTCTGCATCCTCTAAATGAGGCATGGAGAGGATGGACAGGTATGACTGGCTCAAGAGGAAAGTTCCCTCACTGCCACAAGCTCACTTTTGAAGTCAAAGTCTGCACCAGCTGTTCGTAATGTGCAATGACTGCCTCAAATGAGGGATTACCCTTTGGGAGATGATCTGAGCACCCACAGCAAGCATTCAGGCAGGGCTGTACCTTACAAGCTACAGATGATCCCATCTGCTGTGCAGTCAGACAAAGGATGTGGTCATAGGTCTTTTCTGGCTGACCCAGCTGGATCATTATTCTTCGCGAGACTTCATGTGGCATGATGACCATGTGCAGCCTTCATGTTGTATCATCACCGCCGTTCTTGAACTGGTCACCTGCAGTAGCAAATGCCAATACATAAGTTCAAGGAAGCAGCACAAAAGAAGTCATGGCAACATAGCAGCACAGCAGCAGCAGCAGCAGCAGCGCTACAGCAGCGGTGTCTTGCATCACCTCACCAACACAAGCAGTTGCATCAAATCTGCTGCAACAACGCACTAACATGTTGATCTGCTTCAAGCCACAATGTTTGCTGACCTGTAAGTTGCTGATTGCTGAATGCGTATACATTTGCAGGCACTGGTAAGAGGTCCACACACCGTTCTTGCTATGACAAGTGTTGCAAAACAACTCGAGGGCTGTGATATCAACCCTTCTTCATCACCAAGTATTCACTCATTTCCTTTCTGGCCTCTGCCTGACTGTCTTTGCCGATCACACTAAGGGCACAGGCTGTCCATAAGTTGCTGACAGGGTGAGCTCTGTGTGTGGTGATATGCTTGTGCATGAATGCAGTTGCCATATCTCTGTATCGGGTCTGCAAATCACTTTGATGTGGGGCCACTTGATGTGATAAAGACACACAAAGACAAGTGCTCAAATTGGGGTAGTGTTAAAGCTGTCACCTTTAGCACTTGGCCTCTCAAACTACATCAGAAGCCTTTTTGGTGCCATTTGCGCCAGTCTGCAGAAGTCAGGATCTGCTGTGCTGCATGTAGTTGCAGTCAAACGGAGAAGTTCGAAGCATGGGCAGCAGGACATCAAGCAGCAGCATGCCAGCTTGTCAAGCTGAAAACTATGCCGTGCTGTTTCTCAAGGGCGACCCGGGGCGACCCGGAGCAAGTACCTAGCAGCCAGGACAATTTGTTCGCCTGCAAATTGAAATAAGCTATGCAAGTTGAACGCCACGACCTGCTGTTAACGAGGCTTGTTCCAAGCTGACCTGTGACTGGCGCCTCTTGTTGATTGGGAATAATGGTTCCGGGGGTACATCGGCGCACAGCTGGCTCTTCCATCAACATACGGAAGGGTCAGGTAAGATGTCGCGATGCTTATGCTGTAGCCGGAAACCGCATGGACTCTCGCAGAACAGTAAGATCAGTGGGTGCTCGCCGTAAGAATCAGCATGCCTGCGGGTTGATTTAGTCCCGCTGTTCAGGCTGTTCAAAAGTTCAATCTCAAGTCCAGTTTGATAGCTGTAGAACTTTAGCGCTATGAGTGCATTGAGACTCGTTGTGTGCGTGCGTGCGTTCATCCTGCTTCAACCCCCCCCCACCCCACCCTTCAACCATGCTGTGGTATATTGACCACTTGCCTGTCAGTGTCAGCGTTTGATGCTTTTTCCGCTCGTGACCGGCACGGCTTTTTCAGATCTTAGCAGCTTCAGCAGCAGCTCAGCACAGTCAGCCCAGCGGCATCTTCCAGCCAGCTCACAGCTTTTGTGTACTTGCAGATTTGTCACTAGTTTGCGCTCTGCATTTCACATTTGCTTTCTGCGTAGCTCTGGTCCCGTCTGTCTTCGGATCGCGTTTGAGTGTCACTTCGGTGTCCATCCCCCCCCCCTTCGACTGTCGAAGTTCGACAGTACACCACAGTAGGAAAGCATGCGTCATGCTCAATCGCTCTGCCGCTGAGACTTTCTCGTGTGACCTGTGATGTCAGAAAATTCATTTTCGGAGCAAAAAAAGTAATTGTCCATGCATGCCAGCGTGCAAACCAAAACCGAAAGAAGCTTCGTGTAGTTAAGCGGCAAGGCGATACAACCAGGTCTTTGCTAGAACGAAGTCGGACGTGGTGTGTCATGAACCATCCGCGCATCAAAATCAAGGTAGTCGGAGCGAATGGTACTTGTCAAGATAACAAAACCTACAAAAATCCCCCAAAGACAGCAAACGAGATCCTGTAGCCTTTACGAGCATGTGGATTTGTGGGCGATCTGCAAGAGACTACAGGAGACTCTTTGATTGGTGGTGACTTATTGGATGACAAGCAACAGTACACTCTTAAGCTTGCCCCAAAAGGTAACATGCTTTGTTTGTGATAGATAGTGTGTATTGGCAGCGTTGTCTCACAGCAGTAGCGCAGGATCAAGACAGCCTTTTAGCTTCTTTGTACTTGAGTACCATCAAACTTGCCTGCACCTGCCGAAAGCTGAAAGAGTGCATACAACCTCTCAGCCTTGTCTGTGGCCACATGGCCAGCTCAATTGAGAACAACTTGCTACTGGCTTGGGTGTATACCTGATTCACATTTACACAAAGCATCTGAGCTCTGCATTGCTTTCTGCCCCAGAGATATCGCTGTTGATTACAGTACATGCTCAGCTCAGACATTACACATACCGTCAGGAGGCATTCTTGCATAGCATCCGGATAGTCTCAGTGTAGGCTGTCACTCTTGGCTGTGGCTTGAGAGTTGACTCCATTTGTGTTATCCATCTGTATGATACCACATCAAGTACATGAAGCTGGTATTGCTTGCAGGCCCAAGACCCTCCAGTGGTCCTTTCACACATCCATCGGCAGGTGCATCATCTACACTGCATAGTTGATGTGTAAACTAGCTGTACCTCGTGGTACATCTTCAAGGTAAGGTTGCTTTTAGTAGCTTTGACGCACACAAAATCTGCTTGCTTAATGCAGCAATTGAGCTGATTTAGCAGTCATGCTGTGGTTTGCAATGTGTCACTGAGGGTTTGTAACACAATTAAGGAAAGCGCTGTGCTTCAAAAGGTCTTCAACCGCTTGCGTTGGCTTTCTTTAGTTTCAGATTAGCTTCTTCCCCCATCTGTCTTGCAAGCACTGAATGCTGTCTGTCAGTTGCAGAAGAGGGGCCCACTGACAACACTTCAGAGAAAGTCAGCGAGCTGTTGCAGCCACCCTTGCAGCAACCACCTCCCTTTGCAGATCTTGCGTCATATGTGGCTGCTGCGTTGCCAACCAAGCTACCTGTGCCAGAGGTTATGTACCACAGACTCAGAACCCAAGATAGAGCTCTGGCTGGTGTCATTGAGCCTTTGTCTGCCTCAGGGGCTGAAGCCTTGGCCACACTGATTGGCAGTGCTCTTGACTCTGAAGAATTTCAACCCACAGACGAGATCACTATTGGAGGTGAGTCACTGGTTTCCATAAATCATGCCACCTGTAAAAATCCATTTGACCTGTAACATCCAGCAGAAGCAACATTGAGTCTCCTTGCAGGTCGCGTGGATCATCTGATGTACAGAATTTGGAGTTGCATGGGCAGATATGACAAAGCAAGAGGAGTGCGGCTGCAGCGCAAGCGCAACTCCAATGGAGACTCAGCAACAATGAAGACCTTCAGGCCAGACCTGCTGGTGTCATTTCAAGGTGCCCTGCTCTTCAAAGGCGAGGACAAGACAGACAGCAGACAGATGGACGAAGCCATGTCTGACTTTGACCAAAAAGTTGAAGGATTGGGGAGTGGCTGTGCATGGCAAGGTAGGTGCTGCAAATTTCTGCTCGTGTTGCAAGTGCTCTGATCTGATGCTGACTTCCAAGCCACATCATGTTTCCAAAATGCAGTGTACTATTGCTGCATCACCCTGCCAGACTTCTGTCTAAACAGCCAACCTTGCATGCAGGTGGAATATATGCTTGCGCTGGCCCCCAGTTACAACTCTGTGCGCTCCAAGGGCGTGGCCAACAAGCGGTCAGAGTCGGCTATCCATATGCAATCAACACACTGCAGGGTAAACTGGACTTGATAGTCGCTGTAGTTCATCTGTACGCCATCCTAAAGGCACAAGTTCAGCAGCTGCCGATTAGCTTCTTGCAATTGGGCCACACTCGGACCACGAGCTTTAGCTCTATTGAGTTCCTTGATGGGTTTGTGCGTAAGTGTGTAGCCATCTCAGACATGTGGCCAGCAGAACGCACAGACTTCATGGCTGAAGTGTACAGAGGTGTTGTCGGGTGCCCACACTTGATTCAGGCAAAAAGTGTGCCAAAGAACAGGAAGCAAAGCTGTGAGTATGCAGTACACCTGGAGCCTATTGGTCTTCCAATGGGCAACGGCACTCTTCCTAGAGATCAGGCAGAGCTCAAGACATGTATCAGGTGGGTTTCAGAGTTCAGAATATAGAGAAGGTCCTGTGCAATGCATGAAACCAAGCTACCACACACACCAAGTGGTAAACTTTTAATTCAGAGCTCTGGACATGCATCACATCATCAGCGCAATGGATGCATCAAGGGCGCAATGCTTGCATCTCTCATATCAATGCATCTCTGTTGTTGCAGGATCTTGTTCGAAACTCTGAGAGAGTGCAGAGTCTCAGAGTCAATGCAGACTTTTGAACAAGATCCTGCACTTACGCTGTTGGACAGTCAAGGCAGGTTGGTGGGTGCAGGTGCATGCTGTTGGCAGAGCGAGTGTTGCAAGGTATTGAACTGGGGCACACTGATATTCGGTGGGAGAACATCATTCAAGTGCGTAGTGAATTTGTGCTCATAGATCTGGAATTTGCGTCTAAGCTTGGGCTTGTCCCCTTCACTCCTCTAGGTACGCTCTCAGCCTGTTGAAGCACTATGATCTGCTTACTTCATACACTGCACAGCATGAATGCAAATGCAATACTCAATCAAGTTCCCCTACGTATGCTGTTTATGCACGCTTCCTTAGCATGGCAGCCTAGTACTGTCATGCTTGCATATTTCACGTCTGGCAATTGTTTGCAATGAGCAAGCTTTTCTTGCAGGTCATGAGAGGAAGATTCGGCCTGCAATGTATCTGCAAGCATGGACACCCATGAGCGACTTGATTGGAGATCTAATAGCCTCTAGTGGTGTGCTTGACTTGAGTTTTCATGGGCAACACTTGATGCAGTCCTTGCAAGCCTCTGAGTTAACAGTACAGCAGGCTCTGGATCATGCATGGGTTGCTGACTGTGTGGTTTGAGACTCACTGCTACTCAATTTCTCAGATCAGTGGGTGCTCGCCGACATTTAACTCGTCTAGGATCGTAAGAACCTCATTAACTTATGGACCTCGCTCGAATTTCTTTAAGCGCTAAAATGCCAACAATCTGTCAACCCCAACACAAAATTGTCTGTTGTTCATTGTTTTGCTTTTGGCGCAAGAATCAAACACAACACTGTATGCTGAGACTTGGAGTTGTATGTTGCAGGCGCAACTGCTCTGCTTGAGGAGCAGCAATTGCAGCTTGCCACACATTTTGGCTGTGATGCACAGCAGTTTAAGAAAAAATCTGTGAATGTGTCAGATGTTGGGTCTGTGGTTTGGAATGAAGTTCAAGATAAAGCCAAGCTGAAGGTTATCCCATAAACTGGACACATTGTTGCCACCGAGCTTGAAAAGCCACCTCCATTTGGTTGGGATGATCGTGTAGAAAGATCTCAGGCAGACCGATACCTGCCACATATGAGAAAGTATCTGCCCATGAGTACATGGGATTACGAGCTTGTGGATGTTGCCAATCGCCATCCTACATTGTTGAGGGTCAGAGGTCTTGCCAAGCAGACAGGATATGACTTCTCAGGCACATCAGATGTGGCCATTGTCCTTAAGCAGTCAGCTCGCATTGATCAGCCTGCCAGTGGTCTGCGCATTGTGTTTGAGCTGAAGAGAAATGCCAGTCAGGATGACCATTACCAAGCTTTGATCACGCTCCTGCTGTCCAATCAGCTCTCAGGCAGCCTTAAGCCCATTGTGGTTGTCACAGACTTGAATGAGCACTACTGTTTCTACTGGCTGGATGACCACACCATCTTCTATTGCACTGTTGATGACCCGGGCATGGCCCTAGGGATCATCAAAGGATGCTTGATTCAAGAGCAGGTCAATGCAGTGTGTGAAGTCCAGCCAGTCCAGGTACGTCCCTACCCTTTCTGAACATTGTGGTCAATGCCTTTTGTGATGTGAAACTTACACATCACTGAGGTACTGTGAGCTTGCCTCTTCTGCATTGAACAGCACAACAAAACATGCGTGTATGCCAGCAGGGCATGTCAGATGTGGAGTTGCCAATGATCAAGCGGCGTCGTATTGACCTTGGACAAGAGAGTGAGTTTACCATACACCTTGCAGATGAAGTCTCTGGGTTGATTGGAGCTCATCCGATGGCACCAATGCTGAAGCGATTTCTGAACAATGAAAGTCTGCCAGTAGAATGCATGAGGACAGAGGGTCCGGATCATCTAAATCTTTAGGCACTCGTGTCACCACAAAGCATATGCGACTTTCATTTCTCCATGCTGCACCTGTGACATCTGTGGTCGCATACTGCTCCTTCAACTTCGCGTTTTATGAATCTATTTCTGGCAAATGCCCTGATTGCATACATGGCATGCTTGACACATGCACAGCAGAGTTGTCAGATGAAACTGTGTGCAACATGTTTCACTGCAAATCTCAACCTGCTGTGCTGCATTGCCCATCATGCTTGCTGTTTGAAGCATGCACATGAATGCATGAGTACCGCTTTTCAGCTTCTGTCTTCTAGTGTTTTAGAGACATTGCTTAGGTCTGGTTTGTCTTGTTCAAACAGTCTGTATCTTTGTAGAGAAGGGTTTCGAAGCAGCAGCCATAATGTTGCACAGACTATACAGCTGCCCCTTGCAAGACGGCAAGCTGCAGTCCCGGCACGTATGCTACAAATCTGCTGTAGGTATGGGTGAGGGATGTCCTGGAAGCTCAGCAAGTGGACCACCGGACTGGCCAGCGATTCAAGAACTCAGAGGTACTTACCTTGTTGGATATTTACCAGCATTGTGCAACTTGTGATCATCCACTGCAGAATTCACAGCCTGGCTTGATACACAAATGCATGCTTGCAGCTGGAGCGCCAGCAAGCTTAGGACAGTTTCAGTGACTGAACATCTTCTGCATAGCATACAGGCAGACATGTTGCATACATGCTGAGCCTCAACAGCAACACTAGGACAGCATTTGAAGTCTCTGATGCATGTGCAGTTGTGCAGCTTGCAGGCGTGATTTTGCATATGTGGTTTTGCATGCAGGCTTCTCCTCTGCACAATCAGCCCTTTGGAGTTGTCTCAGATGTCTTCAGCCATCAGTCAGCTCAGGCTTACTTGGCAGGCCAATTGCACCGCCCTGATGCTGCCCAAACCCGTTCCATTCAGCCTGAGGCTGCTGAAATAAACATACACGATGGCAAACAGCAGTACTGTTCTTGAATGGCACTGAGGGCGGCTGCGACTGTGTGTTGGCATGACATACGTCAGTTTTGCATGTCGCAGTGGCTTGCAGAAAGGCTGCAGAGCCTTACAGAGCACATGCTAGAGCATGCAGTTTCGACAAGGGCACCTGCAAGGGTGTGGCATCTGCTTACTGGTGCATTTGTAGAGTGTGTCTGTACGTCTGTACTGCAGCCCGCTTGTTTGTTACCTTTGATTTTGGCAGGTACACGATTTGGAGCCCAATAAGCAGACGCAGGGGCAGACTCCTGCAATCTTCTGGGTTTGGTCTGTGTTGCTATGTTCAGATTGTGTCTCCGGGGGGGGGTTATGACAACATGACCTGCTTGGATGTGCAGCAGGCACCTTCCTTGCTCCTTAGCTTTGCTGCTTGTGCTTGGCCACATGCACTTTTCCCCTTGCTCGGCCACATTCACTTATTGCACTTTGCTTTTGGTTAAGTTCTGGTAGTTCTCTCCGAGATTATACGCCTCTATCTCACATTCTGACAGCAAGGGCATTTGTCATTGAGAATTGTTGAGTTGAAACAGATGCTACTATCTGTGCAATCGTAACAGGTGTTTGACCCGGCGTTGATAGATTGCTGTGTTGCCTGTGCAGTGGGCTGGTCTGTGTGTGTATGTGTGTCCTGGGTTGAGTGTGCATTGACCTGTACAGCCGGGTTTTGGTACAGTATAGATTTACTTTGGTACAATATGCATAAACATAGAGAGGTAAGCTAGGTGGTAGTGATGGTACGGTACAATTCTGCTGGTACTGCTGAATGAAAGCTGTGTGATTTAGACGTTCTGGGTTGTATATGTGTCTAAGCAATGAATGAAGTGTTACCAGCACTTAGATATTGTGTTTAATTTGTGCACAGGTGAGCCCGCATCGAAATGCAAGAATTTCCTTCTGAATGTAGACTCCTCGTTTGACGCAGTTCCTCAACAAACGACAATGTGACGCTGATTGCACAGCAAGGTTCTCAGTGGGGTTGTGGCTGACTGTCGCATGCTTGCCAGTCGTCTCAAACCTAGCAGCAGATAGTTGGCAAGCAGCCGCAAATATGACACCATCACCGCATGCTGCCTACGACAAATGAACTTGACCACAATATACACAAAATATCATAGTATGCATGACAAGGCCATCATGGAATTTCTAGACCAGGCGCAGTAAACCTGCAATGCTGCCCACTGGGAGTTGGCTATGCAAAAACACACAAATGCGCACGCTTCAAAAATAACATCCAAGCAAAACATCGGTACACATGCACACATCAGCCAAAAGGAGCACAAAAGCAGATATTAACACAGCAACTGTCACGCAGCCTTTTGCTTTGATTCGTTTTGGAATTCTATGAGCAGCTCTCTTTGCCGCTGTGTAGTACTGCGGGGCAGGGTGACATTGACGTGTACAAACTGATCACCCTGGCCAAAGCCGCTCAAATGTGGCATGCCCAAGCCTTTCATGCGTAATCGGTCACCAGGCTGCGTACCAGGTCTAATGGATAGCTCCTTCACACCTGTCAATGTGGGAACCCTGCACCCACGACAACAATCAAATCGCAACCAAGATTGTGTGAAGTGGCTTGTCACTATGCAGCAAAACAGGCGAACCACACCTGCGTTTGGTCCAGATGCTTCATGACAGCTAGTCACAAGCATAGAGCCTTGCAATGATCACAACATATGCAAGAATTCTGCTGATGCACCTGCTCAATTGCAAAGACACCATGTCTGAGACAATGCATAAGTGCACGTGAGGCGCTCACTTTGAATCACCACCAAGGATGGCATCAACGAAGTCTAGATCTATGCTAACATGGAGATGCGGCCCTTGACGCCTCAAGACAGGGTCTGCAGCAACGCTGACTTCCACAAACAGGTTCCCTGGAGTGCCTTCCCTGATAGCTGGTGCTCCTCCTTCCCCATCCAATCGAAGAGTCTGCCCACTGTCAATTCCTGTAGACATGCCACAAGAGCTGTCACAGACGTGCCACAAGATCTGTAACAGAACAATTGGGCCAGCACTAGCTGCTGTGCTGAATCCATCCACTCATCCATGCTCAAACAATTGCTAGGGAAGCCATTCGCCATTTTAAACTTGCACATCAAGCTTGCAGATAACACATGCGTATCTCACATGTGAGTGTCATATGTAAGCACATGCTTTCTACCAGCTTGTCACAGTGTGTGGATGCATCATGCAGCACCTGATTTCACCGTGATGTGCAGCTGGCTTATACAGCAAAGTCATCAGCATAACCATGTTGCAAAGATGGTGTTTGGGATGCCTGGCACAAACGAAGTAAGCTTCAGCAGCCATCAGCATGATCACAGACAATGCGGTCAGTCAAACAAACATCAGTCTGCAGGTGTACTGCTCACCTGCAGGAATGTCAATTTCGACCTTCCTAGTTTCTCGCTTGCCCTGGATATTCCTGATGGGAATGTGCAGGGTTTTCCTCACACCCTCTGCAGCTTCTCGCAGAGTAATGCGCATCTGAGCTTGCACATCAGAGCCTCGCATCTGTGCTTGCCGCTGCTGCTGCGCAAATAGGTCAGCAAAGTCAGCAAAGCCGCCGCCGCCGCCTCCACCAAACATACCGCCGAACATGCCACCCATCTCCTCTGGTGTGGCTTGTCGAAAGCCACCACCCTGTGAACAGGGCACATGGACTATTTGAAAGATTCTGAAAGGAAAATGAGCAAAGTGATGCTTGGTATCGAGTTTGCGTATAGATGCATAGGACACCAAATCAAACAATGTGACACTGATCAATCAAATGGGAACATCCAAATACATACCGCAACAAACAAGCAGAGGTGGCAGAGCAAGCTTGTCACTGTGTAAAGAACAGCTTGTCACTGTGTAAAGAACAGCCAATGTTCATGCCCTTGTGGGCCTGTCCCAAATGCATGACAAGCTGGACTCTCACCCCAAACCCACCAAAGCCGCCCTGGCTGCCATCGAAGCCGCCCATATTGTCCATCCCTTCAGGGCCCACCCGATCGTACATACTGCGCTTGCTGGAGTCTTTCAGGGTGTCATATGCTTCACTGACCTCCTGAAACTTCTTCTGAGCTTTGTCATCACCCTACATGCAGATCCATCTTAAGAGGCGTTTGATACATAAATGCAAGCACTGCTTGCAACTGAATTCAGGGTAGTTGCATGCCCAGTGCTTGGGTGAAATGCAACAAGCCGGATCTTTGAGCTTGAACAGCCATACCTTGTTGGAGTCAGGGTGATACTGTTTGGCAAGCTTGTAGTATGACTTCTTGATATCGCTGTCGGAAGCATCCTTTGCCACACCCAACACCTCATAGAAATCTTTTTTGGCATATGGAGCTGCACCAACTTCAGAGTCAGCTGACCATGCCGTACAAACAACACTCAGCCAATTATTGTTGGTGCTCACCTGCTGTTGTTCTAAAATGCGGTAAGTTGACAAGCTGAGGAGTTGCTTGGGATTGCGGCCCTGTGACAAGCACACTGTGGTCTGGAGGCTCTGCCAGAACACAAACTGTACGCTATTCAAGGACCTGGGCAATACCTGGTTGTGCAGATGCTGCGCATCTACTCAGTGACCCCTGTGTCAGCCCAGAGAAAATGACTGTGTGAAGATGACTTTGACCAACTATCGTCTGCTGCTGGGTTGTCGCAAGCCAGCACCGATTGAGGAGGTTGCTCGCTGTGCCTTGGTGCCTTGAGCAGGAACGTAGAGTCCCAGCTAGCAACTGCGATGCCATCGCTTTGCAGGTGTAGATAAAGAAGGTTTCAGCAGAAACGAGTGTTATTGTTCGATCAGTGACCACAGTCCTTTCTGGCCGACACCTGGCGCGTCGTACCGCGCATCGGTTCAGTCCTAATGCTACGCATGCTCGACATCAGCACGCACCTGCCTGCCTTGCCAACAGCATATGATCAGCCGAAAGCAAGATGCGCAGGTACTGACTGACACGGACCCGAAATGGCCGCAGTCCCTGTTGCTGTAAGTTGCTTCGTCTTGCTACGCACACATGCACTTCTTTGCAGGCTCAAACGTCATGCTGGCTAAAGCATCACAGTCTCTCTCTCCCGCAACAGATTACTAGAAGTCTCTCTCGGACAACTTGCAACTTTAGTAATTGCCCCAATCTCTGCGTGGCTGTGCTCTGTCAGTTTGCAAAGCTTTGATCACAACTTTACCGTAGCAACTTGGCTGCTTTTGGCGTGCTACACTGGTGGTCTCGTCTGTCGAATTTGGCACTGCCTTTGTGACCCCATTGCAGCTTCATATGGCGAAGAAAAAGATTTCCGAAAATCCAAAGGCTGTTGAGAGCCGTGAGCGCAAGGCCAACAGCAAGAAGGATAGTCAGGTTCAGGAGAAGACCAAAGCAGAAGACGAGTTCTGGCAAGAAGCAGGAGAAGGAGCCAAGAGCAAAGCCTCCAAGAAAAAAGATGAACAAGTAAAAGAGCGAGAAGCTGCAGCAGCAAAGAAAGCAGAAGCTAAGCAACTTGCAGCTGAAGAAGATGCTGCCATGGCTAAATTAGCCAAGAAGGCACCCAAGAAGGCAAACTCAGAAACCAAGGTAGATGAATGTCTGGCATATCACCAAATTAGAGAGGTGAAGTGGTCAATGCACATCATTAGGCTGCATGCGTGCTATACAGGTCACCTCCCACCAGCTGCAGCTACAGCAAGAAGCAGACAGGAAGGCACAAGACGCAGCTGCTGAGGAAGCTTCCAAAGCCAAAAAGAGAGTGGTGACAGAGGACTCTTACAGCCAGTTGGTAGATTCTCACAATGTGAACCGTGATGCTGGTGATGATGGTGCTCGCAGCGTAACAGAAGCTCTATCTGCTTTGGGAGTCCAAGAGGGCGAGGACAAGCATCCTGAAAGGTATTTTGCTGCTTCGCTAGCTGTGTGTCAGCGTTGCCTGAAAATCATGAGCAAGTGCGGCTTTTGCTCACAACTGTATACCCATGCACATATTACACTGAGCTGCTGGACTGCTAATGTGTGCACCAGCATTGATTGCAGAATGTACAAACTGCAGTCATCACCAGATGCTGCGTGTCATGTCTTGACACAGCTTGTCTTTATGCAGGCGTATGAAGGCAGCATTTGCTGCGTACAAGGAGAGACAGTTGCCGCTGGTCAAAGAAGAGAAACCAGGGCTCAAACAGTCTCAGTATCAGGATATGATATTCAAATCCTGGCAGAAGAGTCCAGAAAATCCGCTGATCAGGGCTCAGCTTGCTGGAGCAAGATAGTCACACAAGATAGATAGATTCTTCATGTCTTGCTATAGTTGAGTTTGCAAGCGTTTTGTAGTTGACAATGCTTGCTTTGTTGGTTTTAGAGCTGCGAAATGTTGCTGATGGACTTTACGGGACACTATTGTGCTGTCAAGAAATCTTGCAGCTAAGTGCAACCATTCATATGGCCTTATGGCCAGCACAACATCAGACTTTTGTTGCCTTAGAGACACACAGTCACTGATTTACTGGCCACTTTGTTGAAAGCCAAGAAGCTTGCCCTCAAGCGAAAACAGGATCGTGGGCATGCTGACCCGAGTTGACATGAGAAGAAACTATAGTCTAAGTGCAGCTGCAAAATTAAGACACTTTTCGGCAGCTGCTCTCTGGAACTTTCTATGCATCAAAAGCCTATTCAGCGACTCCTGTGCCGGGTGATGAGCCCTGCACCTGGGTCCAGCTGAAACTCTGCTTTGCTGAAGTGAGTGCTCATGTAGAAATCCCTCAAGTCAAAGATCTCATACTCCCTGACCTTGTCTTCTAGACTCCTGTACAACATTGAACGCAGCTTGAGATTGTGGTAAAAGTATTCATGCCTGCAAGCATGCAGCTTAGACAGCCACAAAACATTTTTTTGTGCATCACGCTAGCGGTTATTACGAATATTACCTGCATGGAATCTTGATGAGATTGTCATCTGCCACGTCCTCTCCCATTGCTTGCTCATACCTCAGCTGGTCACGCACCAAGGCCTGCATTCACAACAGCAGTTGCCACCTACGCAAGTTACATGCTACACAACAAATCAAAGCCCCATAGAAAATGCAGCATGCAGAGGCTAGGGCAAAGACATGTTCATAGCTGCAAGCGTCAGCTCCTGCAAATCATAGGTGCTTTATTTGTGTTCACAGATTCACATCAGTGGCCATGCACATGTGACATAGGCAGCACAAGTGTGAAGGCATCAGACCTGCAGAGCGTGCATGATCAGGTCGTTCAAGTCTTGCTTGTGCGTCAGGAAGTGACGGAACTTCCTGGAAATCAGCTTCTGCACACTTGTCTTCTGAGTACTGATGAAGCTCTCAATCATCACACTGCAGATCAACACTCAAGCTCAGCACACGTGGGCCTATTCAAACAGGAGTGTCCATCACATGCATGCAGACATTCTATTGCAGCCCTGCGTGTCAACAAGTTTGAGACCCCAAAGCTCACAACAGAGCAGGGGCGCATGACACTTGCTGCCATAGCCTGACAAGTAGCTGCTCCAACTTGAGCAGTATCAACAGATGTTGGGCGTGGGAAGACATTACCTGATGGCAACGTTGACATCTTCCTCATTGACATACTCCCTCAGGTGCATCATGGCAGAGGCTTCAGACATGCGAATGATGCTCTCAAGATGCCTCACAGCAATGGGCATGCCATGACTGATGGCAGATTCCCTGCGCAGCTCAGCATACACCTGCAGCATGCAGACACCTGGGTGTGACAGCATGCATGTCGTCTGTGACAGTGCCTATACATGCACATGTGTTGAGGATGCTGAAGTTTGAAAGTCAGCACACACCAACATCTTTGTAAGTAATACCAAGGAAGGGTTTCTAGCTCATGGCTGTACTATAAATTGCCCAAGCTATGCGCAAGAAAATAATACGAGAGGTCCAGCTCCTGGCTGGACTTTGCTGATGAGTGTTGAGCATGAGTGTTGAGCACAGGTCACAAATATGCGCGCTGGGACCAGATGTGCTTGTGCTTGCACTAGCTGGTGTCAGATGGCAGGCTTACCTGGCTGATCTTCTCATAATCAGCGTTTGCCAGCTTGGGGTGGCAGTTCTGCTTGGCAAAGGTGATGTACTTGCGCAGCATTTCCTGGCTGAGCATGCTTGGGTCCGGCGCCGTCTCTTCCTGGGCTGCAGCCTCCTCAGCTTTCTGCATGCAAAGCATAAACAATCCTGATAGAAACAGATGGATGTTGCCAGTCTGCATTGTGGGCTGCCAAATGTAAGCTGCACCTATGTCGTATGCTGTACAGCTCTGTGCTGTGCTGACTGTTTCAGATCTGTGCTGCCCATTTCACTTGATGAAGCTGTAATGCTTTTGCGACAATGCTTACAAACAAGAGTGCCTGAATGCAGGTACAGAGGTCACTCACTGAGAATAGAGGTGCTTGTGTCTTGCCAGCAGCAACAGTCATAATATGATGTTCATGATTGTGCACAATTACCTTGTCAGGGTGACTACGCATATGACTGTCTATGACAAAATTGGCCAGCATCTCATCTGCCACAGGGTCAACTTTGTCTTTCACCACACACAGGATGTCAAACCTGCACAAGCACTCATGACCTGTCATTGGCGCTCAAAAGGGATTCTTTCTAGAAAGACAACCAAACTCATGGCATGGGCAGACCCGTACAAGATGATTGTCAAACAGCATTTGCTCACAGGAAGGATGGCCCAGCAATAACAGCAATTCAGGCTTGCAATGGTTGCGTACAAGCCAGATAGGTTGGCAAGCAGAGCACCTGGACAGGATGGGGTCAGTCAGCTCCACATTCTCAGCAAAGGTGCGCGAGGAGTCGTAGCGGCCCCCAATGGGATTGGCAGCTGCAATGACAGAGCAGCGCGCCTGCAGACTGGTCACAATGCCAGCCTTGGAAATGGAAATGCTCTGCTGCTCCATTGCCTGCATACACACATGCCATTGGCTCTCACGCCTGCACTGGTTCATCTGGGCAATGATGAATGACTGCATGCATCATGCTTTACAGGCTCCCTGGCAACTGCCCATCCATTGGCTTGAACACCTCTATGTGCAAATGGCAGGTGAACTCTGACTGCACAGCTCCTAGTATTCTGGCGCCAACACTTTCAACAGCACAATGCTATGCAGTCAAACACAAGCAGCTCCACGATGCACGGCTGCTAATATCATTGGACTATTTTGGAACACAGCAAACTATAATAGTTGTGGTGAACTGCGCAAGAGATAAACTGCAAATAAGGACCAAGCGGTGGCAGACCTCATGGATGCTGACTCTGTCCTGATCATTCATCTTGTCAAACTCATCAATGAGGCAGACACCCTTGTCTGCCAAGACCAAGGCCCCACCCTCCAGGGTCCATTCTCGTGTGATAGGGTCCTTTTGGACTGAGGCCGTCAGACCCACAGCAGATGCTCCCTTGCCTGCCCATGATGAGTAGATGATCAGGATTAGCCAGAAATGTATCAAGTCACCTTTGCTAGGACTGACATAGGACTGAGCTGCTGCTCAAGCTTGAGCTGTTCATTGCATTGTGCAGCAGACGTGGCCAATCTTCATGCACAAAGGGCTAGATGTTGAGCAGATACAAAGGGCTTAATAATACACGCTGGGATGCCACGGCAGGCACTCTGTTCACTCCAGTTGAAATGCTCACCTGTAGTGTACACCGCTCTCTGAGCCACTTTCTCAACGTACTTCAGAAATTGTGACTTGGCAGTCCCAGGATCGCCCAGTAGCAGCAGGTTGATGTCACCACGCAGCCTGTGCTTGCCCCCAGGATGCTTCTCTTGACCCCCAAACAGGGCCATGGCCACACCCTTCTTGATGTTGTCATGGCCATAGATAGAAGGAGCAATGGACTTGCAAATCTTCTTGGCTGCAGGTTGGAGACACCCATTATTGCGTGACTGCTATTGCGCCAACATCACATGCAGGCTGTTGGTATTTGATTGCTCTGGTGCAAAGGCCTCTGCCCACATTGTGTGTGACACAGCTTTGTCTCAGGTTGCAGCATGGTATGCAAGCATGACAAATGCTTCCACTGCTTGCGTAACACAGAAGATAGGCATCATGCCTACACTGCTTTGTCCTGAACAGCTGTTTAGCAAAATTAGTGTTTTGATGCTCACCAATGTTGGGATCTTTGGACAGCCTGTTGATCTCATCCTTGTCCTCATCAGTGAGGCGGAAGGAGGCGTACTTGTCCTCACTCTTTGACAGCCAGTTGGCCTCGACCTGTGTGGAGAACACAGGGAAGCCATTCCGAGCATTCAGCGTGGCATCATATGTGTTCATGTACACCCCTGCATCACATCAGACATACTTTAAGACGCAACCAGCAGTTGTAATTCACAGCAATTGACTTGTCGGTCAACAGCACAGCAGACACCCTAACAAATTGTGCATGTACACATGCAGCTTTGTTCTATGGTTCTGGTCATATTGATGGCTGGCACAAAACATGTGAGCAGTGTACGTTTCATAGCATTTAGTGCTGAAGGTGCTGAGTCTGGAAAGGCACCTGTGACCATGACTTCTTCTCCGGGCCGGGCTCTGTTGATGAGATCATGTAGCAGGACAACCTCCTTGTGCCTAGGCAATCGGCCAGCTGGAACTGTACCAGGGCTTTCTTGTACAGTGATCTTCTGGTAGTTGCGGTAAACTGTCTCCGCAACATTCAACTGCAGGCCACATTCAGCTAGCTCTGCATACTTCAACCTATTCAGCATGAAGTATGCTCATCAATTTTCAAGGAAACAGCAGCTTGCCCAGATGAGCACAAATGCTGTTGGTCATTATGAACATCAAACACCAGCTGGATGGGCAACTCATGGCATGCTTGCTGAGTAATACTGGCAGAACAAGCTATGCAAATGTACAATATCTGCAGACAGATTGCTCACCTCAAACGGTCCCTGGGATTGACAGCTTGGACATGCGCCAACCTTGATCTCGTTTTCAGTATTCTGGAAGAATGGTCCCACAACAAAGCTGCACCTGGTGCAGTTGAATTTGACCATCTGCAGCTGAGGGAAAACGCCTGTTCTTCTCGTCACCACACCCTTGAACCTGATCAGTGAGTTCAGATGATGCTGCCTGCAGTGCCACAGCGGTGATAGTGCTACAAGAGCTGTGGAACAGGCTTCAGCCCAAAGTCCCCTTATCAGCAATCACAGCCATGGTGCAAGCTGTAAGTATCAAGCGATACAGTAATGAGTATATAAAACAGTCTGGGGTTTGTTGGGGATTTTGTAACTGAAAGGGGTGTTTTACACAATTCCTGACAAACAAATTTATAAAAGAGTCTATAAATCTTTTTCAATGTATAGACAAAGTTTGGCTCAGTTCTGCAGCCCATAGTAGCGTATCAGTGCTTACCTCAGGTCACGGATGTTCTCCTCAATGGTTGCTTCCACACGTACAAAGATGTCCTTGTGTGTGTTTTCATACTCAGGATACTCTAACAAGACAACCTCCTTGGCAACTTGGTGCAGAAGCTCCATCACAATCTTGGGCTGACACTGCAACCAGATGGTGATGTCCGTCTGAACAAGTGCAAGCTGGTCCAGGTCCACCAGCAAGCTCTGCTGCCCATCTGCAGAGGATCATCTGTGTCATCATGCACGACATGTGCCAACGGGTGAAAAAGAGCTACACAGGCAAAGAGTGTCGCATGCAGGATTGCATCAGTGTGCAACAGCAGAGCCAATGACCAAGATAGGTACATATGGTGAGCTGCAACAAGACGCCAGGTAAAGCTCAGACCCACCTATACACATGTCTCTAATGCGAGGTTTATACACTAGAATGTTGTTCTCATCTTTGTACTGATCCAGGAAAGCACGGAAGCGGAGCTTGATCTGCCTCTGGATGCTTTCTGTTTTCACCCAGTTGCTCAGTGGCCCTTTGATGTCTTCAAACGGCATATCAAGATCCCCCAGCACCTGCAGTTTAGTATGCTGTCAGCTCAGACAGCAGAGCAGCAGTGCAAAAAAGCTATATCAGTGCTGTGACTGGCATGTACATATTTGACTACGTATGTCAGTGATCACACCTCATCATCATCCATATCATCAGCCTGGGCAGCTTCAACTCTGCGGCGTCTAGCTGGGCGGCGGTCGCTCTCATCACTGTCCGACTCTGCACATCAAACAGACTGATCAGCGAATTGGCACCAGGCTAGCACCCGGCTGTCAGGCTAGTCTTACATCCTGCTTTTTGCTATATATACCTTCCAGGGCACCAGGCAACCCACGCCTGTTTTCACGCCTGTCTCTCTTGTTGAGCTCTCTTTCAGCTCTTGCACGTGCTGCAAGCTGCTCTTCAAGAGTGACATCCTCGGCCTCTGGTGCTTCATCAATACCTTCCTCTTCATATGCATCCAAGACCTCATTGGGACGGTAATCCCTGTGAGTCAAGCAAGGACCTGTCAGATGGCACGACTTATGCCAGTGTGTGCTGTATCTGGTCCATGGCATGTTCATTATCTGAAGAACAACTTCCACCCCTATCTGAACTCAAGCTTGCACCACATAGATCATACCTTTCTGCGTTTTCCTGCAGGTCTTCTCCCTCATCATCACTGCCGGCGTCTTGAATGTTACGAGAATCATCACTTTGATAGTCACGGTCATCTGGCTCGTTTGGCAGGGGAATATCCGCATCGACTTGATCAGACTGCAGGCAGTACACGGTAATGTCACAGCGATCTTTGGCGGCAACATACCGGCAAACGTAATGACAATTAAAGAGTCACCATGATGTCTGTTGGTACTCAGCACGTTGTCGACAGCGACTTGACGGTGTTTGAATGCTGCGAATAGCCCAGCGCTGTCGGTGAAAACTCAAACTTTGCAAACTGATCAAAAGGCCAAGACTAGCGATACAATCAGATCAGGCAGTCTAGCATTCCGCTGCGGTGTGATTGTGCATAGTATCATGCGGTACATGCAGATGCTCGTCGGTCTGGCATATGGAACGGTTACAGCCTCTGCAGTGATCGCATGCAGTGCTGAAGAAGATGAATGCATGTGTCTCAAGCCAATTTGTGAATGTGAGTGCAGGCTTGTATGAGGAGCTGGCTTGTTACAGCAGCTGAGGCGGGCTGTTCATCACCTACCAGATAGTCAAAGTACATTACTAGGGTGGACCTCGCTGAAACAAGACCAGAGGGGTCCCGTTGGATGCCTACTTTTTGCTCAAATTCGACTACATGACTGCGTGTCAGATGTGACAGTTCTGTGACACTACTGTACATTTCAGGTTCTAGCCGTATCTCTGGACCAAGTGTTGTCAGACATTGTCTATTTGGTGCCAATGAGCGTTGATGCAATATCTTCCATGTCGCTGTTGGGGCTGCTACCACAGCCCTTGCCAGCACCATACTCCACCACAAGCTGTCCACAGGCGCCTGCAAATTGCTTTAAACCCTCAGTACAGCCCAAGGCAACCAGTCGTTGCAACACCCTGACAAATGTATGGCATGTTGCATGTGTAGCTGCGGTGCACATGAAGCCACGTCGCATGTAACAGATACCTGAGATATCCTGCCCCTTCTCTTGTCGCACAGTACAATGCACTCCATACTGACGCACAATGGTCTGGAAACTTTCTGTTCGTTGATGTCCAGGGGCTTCGAAGTCAAACTCAGGGCTGTACACTGGATTCCATGGAATGAGATTTAGGACCACTGCCCTGCCTTGCAGCAAAGCGCCCAATTGATGAGCTTGCTCCTCGTTGTCATTTACCTTCGCCAGCATGACATATTCCACAAACACCTGCACTTATGTGCACAGTCAGTAGAGTTTGTGGATAGCCCTTGTGCCAACCCTTTCATGATTTGCTGGAATGAACAGGCTGGACCTGTTGCTCTGCTCTGGAATGAAACCTCATGTACAGCAGCAGAAGACATAGCCTGCTCATCTGATCGCCCAGCAAATTCCTACATAAATCTCTGACAAGCAAATCATTCAACTGGGCAACGCAGAAATCAGATGCAAATAACGACAACAAGTTTCTCACCTTCTGCCTTGTTTGCATCTGGTACTTGTCAACAGCTGCCATGAGCTTGTCTAGAGGATAAGACTTGGCGCTGGGGACTATGGTCTTTCTCAGCTCCTGAGTTGGGGCATGCAAGGACAAAGCCAGGCTGACTCCAGGTAGGTCCTCCACCATTTGCAGCATGCGAGGTATGACCCCGACTGTGGACACTGTCACAGCGCTGCGTCGTAATGCAAAGATTTGAGGATCAACCATCATTCTGACTGCAGATGACACCTCATTGTAATTATTGAGTGGCTCTCCCATACCCTGCATCACAGCACACTATCCATGTTAGGGAGTGATTACAATTTGCAGCGTTGTGTGCAGAAATCCAAATGCAACGTTGCCATGTGCATATGTAGCACCCAACATTCTGATGTCTCGCATCATGTGCCACACCTGTGCAATGTGCTCCATGTAATGCAGCATAGCGTCTATAAAATGCAATGCATCAGGTTGGTGTCGGCACCATGGCCTGTTAATCAAAATCTGACACTGCAAGCAGCATGTGCACAAAACAAGCACAAGCTTGAAGCTCACCATGAAAACTACATTCCTGATGGGGGTGACTCTCTGCGCATGCACAAGCTGTTCAACAATTTCTCCTGCTGTCAGATCCCCTTTGATGCCCATAGTGCCAGTTGCACAGAAGGTGCATCCCATTATGCAGCCAACTTGAGAAGACACACAGAGTGTGGCACGTTGATGACCGGCGACATGAGATCTGCCAGAGGTAGAAGCAACATCATCTGATGCTGTCTCATCGCACTCCTCCCTTGCTGATGCTGCATGTGCACTAACATATGTCATGCATAAGAGTGTACGCAGAAAATCAGTGATACATGTTTGGCAGAAGCAGGGCAAATGTTGGTGCAATGTCATAGCAGTGTATTTCATGGACTTGACAGTGTGAATTGAAGGTGATGGTCAGGGCAACAGTGCTGCACACCATGGCTGCTAATGAGTTTTGCACAGCAGTGTTGCACATCAACGCTGCAGCAAGGCGCACCGATGCAGAAGCAAAGCACATTGCAACTTGCCATTGTTAATCAAGCTATTTTGACACTGAAAACGAGCAATGCATATACCTGTGGTATCATAATGCATGATTACGGCCTCCACTTGCATTCCATTTTGAAGCTTCAACAACAGCTTGGTTGTGTCTGCACTGCCAGAGGTTTGGCAGTGGAGCACTGTTGAGGTCAAGTGATGAAAGTTTTTATCCAATAGTTGTATAGCAGTTCTTGGAAGGTTTGGAACTTCATCCCATGCAGCCTCTGGATGTTTTGCCAGGTGCCTGCAGCGTACACAGAAATCGTATTGCTACTTGTACCAGCCAGTCTTGGAGAAGCATAAAAACCATATGCAAGCTTTTGAAAAGACCTGATACTGCACGCTGAGCATACAGGTTCATTCTCAGACTCGCATACCATACTTGTACAGGCTTGTCAGGTGAGAAGGTTTGACGCCGGCCTCCTGAAACGCAGCGGCTACGGCTGCTTTGTCCCAGACCGACGAATGACGGGAGAGTGGTCTGCCGACCATTCCTGCCTGAAGTTCTGGGGGAGCTCAAGGCAAGATATCACAATACCGTCTTCTTGAAGACTGTGCTATGAATAGAAAGCCGATTGGGCTCAAGCAGCTCTGCCCTTGCGTTGCACAAATATCTGCAAACCTGCTTGACGAAGTCGCTGTGATTTGCGCAGGAGAGACAGGGAGACAGTACACAGAGAGAGAGAGAGAGAGATTACAATGCTTTAGCCAGCCAGCAAGTCTGATCACATATAGAAGAAGACGAAGGTCAAATGTGGAAAACATCAAGACAGTCTAGAACGAACTTGAAAACCTGCATA
>JAABUK010000679.1_pt1 | contig 69649 bp, 98 predicted proteins | sample 5559141 | NCBI WGS metagenome assembly JAABUK01 (sample SAMN10711869, study PRJNA513367) | rock metagenome | isolation source: Antarctica rocks | place: Antarctica: Victoria Land, Pudding Butte nord | collected 2016-01-03 | reverse complement strand
GTCATCGGGACACTCTGTCTTGCAGTATTCGCAACACGGTTCTCAGGGAAATTTTGTATACAACTGCCCCAGTGAGAATATATATAAAACTGCCTCAGTGAGCGTTGCATGCTGCTTATGTACACGCGTCCCCTCTACAATATCACATCACTGACGACTGAATCAGATAACGCACACCTGTCTCTGTGTACCGCATGTCACCCTTAGGTTATGCATATGACGATATCCATCAATGCCAAAGTTGCTGACCTAATACTGCAGAATTAGTTGGCCCCGGGTATGCACCACGCTTGACATATCATAGTGTGCAATTTCAACATACCTTAGCAGGCACTGCAGCCCTTCCAGAAAGCATGCAATGAGGACGCTGTCATATGACAACTAGGAAGTTCAACTGCTCTCTGCGTCATCAAGTCTCTTTCTTCATAATCATCATATACAACGTTGTGAACAGTGTCAGCCATAAACCAGCACCACGCCAAAGTGGCAAACAAACCAATTTCCAAAAAACACTTACGTTTGCCTGCACCCTCTTGCAGGGTGCATTCAACGCTGTGCCAAGGGCAACATGTGCATCTCTCTCACTCGCAGTTCTGATCTCACAACCCCATGCTGAAACCTCCACGCCAGCTGGCAACCTGCACTCTTCATTCATGCTGTTTGACTTTGATCACCCTTTTGAATCAGCTTTCAGCACAGCAAACCGTCTCTTGGGTTAAAAAAATCACCGAATTTTCATTTTACCACTGCTTGAATCTGACCATAGCAGGGAGTGCCTTTGATCCAGAAGTGGCGGTTCGCATCCCAGTAGTTGTTGATCCCCTGACAGATCTTGACACCGCACAGCCAGCATATGTGTGTCTTGCACACAGCACACCTGAAAGGCAACAGGCAGCGTCAGCAGGCAACAGCTGAAAGGCAACAGGCAGCGTCAGAAGGCAGCAGCTGAAAGGCAACAGGCAGCGTCAGAAGGCAGCAGCTGCCAATGGATGTTGAGCAAACTGCCTGGAGCTCATGCACACAACACACACCTGACAGGCAGCGTGCAAGAGCAGAAGGCTGCAAGCAATGAAGGGGAAAAGTTGCATGTACGTGATGCCTGCTGGCTAAGTACACAATTTAATCATGATCATTATTAATTCAGGGGCGATATGTCTGTGTCTCCCACCACTAAGCCAAAGACAGCATACTGCTGAGAGCAATCAGAAAGCCCTCCAGAGTGTCTTGCACACCAGCAGGGCACCTGACAATCTCAAGAAAGAGTCTGTGCTATTGCCCCTGAACGCTTCCAATATGATTGCCAGACAACAAAGCCTAAGCACAGCTTTCGAAATCAGGTCCCTAAGCTTCATTTGGCACTCCGGCTATTTGGGCATTGGGTATGGAAAGAGAGGGTTGTGGGGAGGGAAGGGGGTGGGGGCAGGGGAAACTGTCCGCTGGAGAGGGGGTTGTTCAGGAACAGACTGTTCTGGTTCCAGAAAGGTGTGCTCACATTATGTGATTGCATCCCCCATCCATCTTGGTGATGCCATTCTTGCACTGGGGACACTCCAACACCCTGTTGCGCTTCAAGTATCTGCACATCATCAGCTTGTCAATTGCTGCATACAGCCGTGGTCAATGACTTGTGGTTCCAAAGGTCAACTGCATCACGTTGTGAACAAATGCGGAACACCATGGTCAAATGTATAACAGCATGGTGAAAAGTATGACACCACAGTTCAATGCGTAACAATGATCAAGTGTGTAACGCCATGGTCAAATGCTGTTTTAACTGACTGCACAACAAACCAGTAACTGTGTTTCTGAGAATGCACAAAAGCAAGGTAACACCATCGGTACTATACCATTGGTACGGTGCAGGGTGATCGTGTTGTTTGCGCGTAGGTAACACATCTCCTGTTTAGTCTATAGCTTCCAGTATTTCCAAACGCATTGTGGCTCAGATTCTCCACACAATACCAGGGACATCATGACATGTTTTGATGATATCAACAACGACAAAGCTCCCCCCCTATGGTACAACACTCCACAGGGACGCAGAATAGACCTCAACCTTGGATGTTTGTAAGTTCACTGCCGACAGGCGTAATGTGGCTTTTGTTTTTTTGACTGACAAGTCTCATTTGCTCACAGAGCCATCACCATCTTCTGTCACTTTTGATGTTGGCATTATCATGACTAATACAAAGTGATCTGACCTGTTTAAGGAGGCATCTGAATCTGCCGTCAAATCCACGGTCCCAAATTTTTTGAGGCTGCCCTTGATGAGATCTCCCATGCTGCCCATTGACAGGCAGCTTTTGGTTCCCCGTCTGTGACCCTTCTTCTTCTTGGGCTTTTTGGGGATGTATCTGGAGACACACTTGTCCCCACTCACATCCTGGCATCTGCAATCACATGATGCAAGATGAGTCATTGGTCATTTGCCTTCCACAGCAGCATTGAGGCCGTCAATGATGTACTTGCTCCCAGGATTGAAAGGCAGCTTTAAACAGAAAAGGCACAATTTTGCCTTTTGTCTGAATGTCACTCCCTTTGGCATGCCCATCGGCACTGTCTACACCACTCAAAGCAACACTGTTGGTACTCACAGGCAGATGACTTCTCTCATGCAATTCACAAGGCACACTTCAAAAGGCATCTTGAAATCAAAGGCAGAATCTTGCCTTTTGCCTGGGTGCCAGTCCCTTTGGCACTCCCTACACCACTCATAGCAGCATTGGGGGCACTCAAAGTGGGGGTCCCCTTCCTGCAGGGATGCCACACCCTCACAGTCTGGCTTAGGGCATTGCACCAGGCTCCCATACCTGCAGCACACACACAGAGTCTGTTGCAGTCTCAAAATGCAGACTCATCAGTCATGCCCTTGCTGCTATGCATGCTTTTGATCAGGGAAGTCACAGATTTGCTGCACAGCTTATGCTACATACTCCAGATGCACCTGTGCTTTCAAGCCAGGATGTTGATAAGTCGCACCTGGCTCTGCACCCAGACTGTAAGGTATTAGACGAACTATAAACAGGGTCATAATCGCTTATCATTCACTGCTGGACATTTGCATGCTTAACACTTCTCAAGCAAGAAAGCACAACTTGGTGAATGATACCTGTGTGCAGCAGCCTTCAGGCTTTTGCTCAGATATTCTTCCTCTTCCTCATGAGTCAGCAGCATGTGCACGTCAGCATCCAAGCTGCCTCGCCGCACATGAAGGCCCTGGGGTCCCCCCCTGGACCCACCTCTCGACAGTGGGGGGCTGGCTAGTGAAGAAGAGCGGGAATCTGCTGCCGCAGCTGTCAGCCAGTCAGCAGGGGAGCTGAGACCCCTAGTGACCCCCCTGGGGGCTGTCAGTACACCCCCTATGTGCATCAATGCTGCGTCAAGTTTGAAAAAGCATGCGTCACTCAATTCAACATGTCATGCTACAACAAGAGGTTTTTCATCATAAGCCTAGTGTCTTTAGTTTGTCACATGAGACATGTAACATATAAAGTGTATCATCACATTACTTGGTGAACAGAAGACTGGCGATTGGCTTGAGTGAGACATTCAGGCATTGGCAGAGCATTCAATGCAGAGAAGTCAGACACGTTTTCTCAAAAAAGGCCACAAGAGCAGACTTGGACTTCTTCCCAGGGACAAGTTATGTGGATTGACATCACATGGTAGCAATGCTCATGCACATGATGTGTAACATCAGTTTCAGGAGGGAAAGAGATTACCTAAGGACACGCTGCGCTGAGATAGTTCATCAGGAGGCAACCTGACAGCTGTCTGTGCATCTGTGCTTCTGTCACCATCAACATCGCCAGCATGTGACCCAAGGCTGGCTCGACTCAGGCTCAGAGATGCAGGGCTCTGAGTCAGCTCATGAGGCGAGAAGAGTCGTGAGCTTTGATGCACGATTCCATCTGTGGGAATCAGACTTGGAGTGATTGGTGTTCCGCTGGCTATAATGGGAAAGCTGGGGCTGGAAGCACCATGCTGACTGGACATTGCCTGGTCTGACCCATGTGGTTGAGTCATGGAGTGACTCGCATGTGGTGAGTCATGCTGACCTGACCTGGCAGTTAGGTCAAAAGCCGGCGTCAACCATGACTTCAGCCCAGATTCATCACGCGCAAAGCCATCTGCTTCTGTGCCTCCCTCGTCATGGCGGGAAACAGCCAGCACCTGACTTGATGTGTCATTGCCCACGGGACCGTGACTGGGATTTCCCGCCAGATTGTTAGGTGGCAGCTCTGAGTCATGTGGCATGAGTGCTGTCTCTAGGCTAGGGGTGCTATGACTGGCATGCAGCTGCATTGCATGGCGAGGGTCTACAGCATCTGAACCAAGCTGAGCACTGACGACGTCACTGCATGTTCTGTCTGACGGTGTGAGTGTCTGCAGCTGGTGCTGAGCTGCCTCCGGTGCTTCCTCTTCATCGTCAGATTCTGGGGTGTTCAGCTTACAGACTGGGCAGTCTATAGGAAACTCCAGGTTCCTGTGGGCAATTTGGACGGTGATGATACCATGAATAAGATGAGGTTGCATCACCATCCAGCAACCTGGTCTATGCATCTGAACCATTGCAGCGTATTCAAGGTTGCAGCACTTGCCCTCAAGGCAGATGTTATTGCATCTGGTTGTTATGCCTCTGTCTCTGATTGACAAGAGTGAGTTCAAAGGGCTGCAAAAGGCATATGTTGGGCCTTACATAGCTATGCTGGAATTCAAGAAGACATGCACACGCAAATAACATTCACACCTTGCAGAGCAGCTAGTGAACATGTGTGTGAGGAAACAGTGAAAAGCATGCAAGACAAGTTTGTGGAGCTGCATCAAAAAGTGAACACATGTCCGGACCATGTTGTATCGATCTGCAACATGATGCAGATCCTGATTGTCTCAAAGCTGCGCATGACAGCCTGCCTGCATTGCTGGGTAAATGATACACCCACCTGACAGCACTCAGCACTACCCCACGTGCACACTCTCTGCAGAACTCATGAGAGCATCCAGAGGGTACAAAAATCTCTTGCCTGGGGCATTCCTCCAAGCAGATGGGGCAAGTGAACAATTGTGGACCTTCAGACTGGTTGGCCAGCGTCGGCAGGTCTGACATGGTGTCTGCCTTGACTGTCAGCGTTACTCTGTAGATCTGCAGTTCAAGTGAGGGATGGAGCTCGTGTGTGCAAGGAAAGGCTCTGGAATGCTTTTCGTCACACTGCTGAACGTTCAAGCATCTCACTGCCTTGCTGAGAATCGTCGCTGAGCCCACTGCTGAGTCAGGATAGTTAAGACTGAGTGCTATTGACTTGGGCGAGGCAGCCGAACACTTACGGTCTGCCCGCTGCTAGGCGACTGGAATGATGATCAGGTCTCTCGTCGCTTCGTTGATTGCAGGTCACGTCCAGAAGACCAGCTCTGTATAAGCGCAGCGTTTTGGTCAGAGCTGAAGGAGGATTGGTGACCTAAATTCTTCCGCTACTTGTGTTTGCACGAAGGAATATTGATACAACGCTGTGCTGAACACACTGCCAAAGGAACGTCATCTTTAGCGGATCGTACGTTGCCCACGGCTGAGCTGGTGACCTCGGACGGAAGGAAGAGCCAACCGGTCAAGCTCGCGTTGACTTTAGCGAACGCAAATCTGCAACGAGAATGTGATCCCTGGGACGCTCCTCCTGGTCAGCAAATGCATCATGTGTGATGTTTGCTTTTGTGGACATCACATGCTAGCGGGAATGGACTGGTAGCCGAAACATTGTCGTTTTGTTGCGTCGTACGTGAAGGGAATGTAGTCTACTTTTGTGACATTTGCAAAACGCTATTTGCTGGTCATGTCTGACCCCTGGGTCTAAGCCTATCGCTGACCCCTCCTCTAACGTGCTTGCAGAGCTACTGACCTGGGCGCAATGTTCCAGCTTAACTCATGCATGCATGCATCAGACATAGGTGCATACGTGTACAGGAGTGCGTATGTGCGTGCGTCTGTGCTGGGTGTTCCCTGCTGAACCCATGTAAACTCGGCGCAGCGCTGTCGACAGATCAATGCATTCGATCTGGAATGCTATCTTGAGGCATGCAGGACTTACTTCGATTGTTACTTTAAAGAGTGCAGTGAACTGGTGCTGGTTCTGAGATCAGCGGTGTTGCAACCATGCAGCGCGTTGCGCGAGGCACAGTACGCGAATGTGTAGTGCAAATCCGCAGTCAAAGCAACAAATTGAATCCCGACGTGATATCGTCCTGTACCAGCACTCATGAAGCTGCTTGCAGCACTAGTGGCAGAAACACTGTCCCCTCTGCAACCTCGAATCCACCGTCATGGAGGTGCCTGCACACCGGCAGCTGTTACTTTTCTAGCTCAACAGTGGTTCCCAAATCTGCAGGCAAGGTGAACTGCGGCCAACGAAGTATTTGGTCCAACTGAACTTGCTAAACTATGCGTGTGGACTATGTTTGACTCCCAACATTTCTGTTGCAGAACCAGGGAAGCAGCAGCAGCTCGGCAGCATTCGTTTTTGCTTTGCCTTGCTTGTTCACAGCCTTCCTTGGCACCTGGCAGATTGTGAGGCGGCAATCAAAGGTTGAGCTGGTAGAGGCAAGAACAGCAGCATTACAGGTATCTGCTAGATGCTCAATTCCTTTCAATGTCACCTTGACTCTGTCATGGGCAAAAATTGAGTGTGATCATCATTCTGACGCTCTTGAGTGCAGCACCGTGCTGAGCACAGCAGCATTTAGCCTGCATCACTTTTCCAAGCACATCACTATTGATGTAACATTCTATCATTAATGTTGCTTGGTTGCAACTCAGGGCGCTGGAGTTGAGCTGAATGAACTTTCAGTCAAGCCAGCTGAATTCACACGAGTGCACATCCAAGGGGAGTTTGACCATGAAAGCTCAATATATGTTGGGCCCCGACCACGCAGCAGCATGGGGTCAGCCACCAATGGGTAATCACTCATGCAGCAAAGCTAATCTTTATGCAAATGTTGTAGTTGGTCAGCATTACATCACAGCCTGCATTGCTAAGCAAGGCAGACTTTGAAGCAGTGACCACTTGTAATGCTTCTGCCTACATTCAAGTTGTTTCCCTGATTACGGACTGGGTAAGCTCTCAGCTCTTGCACCATCCAGTCACTCATATTGCACATCATGAAGAGAACCCTTCGTGTTGCTGGAGCGAGCACCTATGTGATGTCAACAGCTTACTGTCAATACAACATCATTACGGACAGATATCGATGTGCATGTGCTGCAGCACAGTCCATGACTGCAACTTCACTTCCTGTGTATCAGCAACATTAGCTAGAGTTCTAAACACAATCTGATCATGGTATTGCACCGCAATGATCATGACACACAACCCTCAGCAATAAGCAGCTGAGTAGCTGCAGGACAACCACAGTAAAGCTGATGATGACAGGCTGTCTCCGCTGCAGATGCAGAGTGGCACCAGTTTGTCCAGCGCATATGTCATACGCATGCATGTTGTGTGTCATGCATGTATGATGCATCTTGCACCCGGGTTGCATTTAGACTGCATGTTGCATCCTGCACCCATGTGGCATCCAGCACCTATATTATACAGATTGCCCAGATATTGGCATCATCATCGATTGCCTATGCTGCAGATTCATGCTTGTCACGCCTCTACATTCTGATGAGTGGAACAGACCAGTGTTAGTCAACAGAGGATGGGTGCCCTCTACATGGCGATCAGACACTCAATTTCGTCAACAATGGGAGACTTCAGGGACCGTCAGTTTGGAAGCTGTTACGAGAGTCAGTGAGGATCCCAGCTCGTTTGTGCCTCAGAACAATTCCAAGACTGGGGAATGGTTCTGGATTGATATTCCTGCCATGGCCACAGCTCTAGGTCTGCCCGCAGACACCCCACTTGTAGAGGTGGGATGCAACATCTGTCTGTGCATCATCGCCAAGAATGCACGTCATGGTTCATGACAGATCTATTTTGATATGGATTTCTCAATGGCTTCATTGGTGACTGTCCTATCAGAAACATTGTTTTTGTGAGTTGAGAGGTGTCAGTGCAGTCGCCATTCAGATAGCCAAATACCTTGCATGACTACTTCAAAAGACTGTCACAATGTTGCTGCTGCATGATGCTCAGACTTGAGTTTGTATACTGTGACTCAGGCAGTCTCAGTTGCTGATCAGCAGCCAGCAAGCAATGGCAGTCCGACAACAATGGATGTACTGGGGCTGCGCACAAATAGGCCATTGAATGAGGAATCTTATCCAATTACCAGAAGTGTGTCAGAGCTAATGACCTTCAAAGTTACCCCCAATGATCACAGGAACTATGCACTGACGTGGTATACTTTGTCAGCAGCAACTGGCACCATGGCCTATGGAATTTTGAACAAGAGAAAAGGCCGATGATGAAGATGTGTGCTTGAAATATGTGTATGTGATCATGCATTTCTTGAGATACAATATCCTATAGCAGATGTGTCACATTGTGAATGCTCACTGGTTTGCGGGTAGCTTTTCTTGACAAGGTCATTGAACAGTTCAAAGCTTCATGATCATGATGGGTCACAGCCCGTTCAAAAACCTCTCAAGTTTGCTGCTAAAAAAACTGGCATGCGGTTTGCAGCTGTCTGTTGGTCTTCAAGGAGCATCACAGATGCATCGACTTTTCCCCCCCCTCCATTCAGTCACTCACTCACCTTGGCAGCTTGATGATGAATGAGTACTTTGATGGCATTCCTCTGATGGTGTGCTGACTCTTTTAATGGTACCGGTATAATGAGCACTCTGCACACTGATGCATATGCAGCACAAAAGCACTCAGACACCAGATGTAATGTAATAATAATAATGATAATTACGCTTTCCAGCTCATGATGAGCTAGGTACGTGCAGGACAAGTCTTGTTTTCCCAAAACCATCTGTCTTGCGCATCTCTATACGGTCTACCAATTTGACAGTTTTGACGATCACGCGTCGCAGCATCATTGAAACTAGACCTAGGGCGGACAGGTGGGCAAGGCCCCTTGAGTTTACCAAACAAACGCTTCTTAGGCATTCTATATCGTTGGGCATCCTGACAACATAACCTAGCCACCTGAGTCTTTTGCCTTGCAGCTGAGACAGGGTATTGCACCTACGCAGTATGTCTACATTTGGCACATGATCACGCAGGGAAATGCCACAAGTGCGCCGCAAGCAGTTCGTGTGAAAAACAGCCCAAGGGCTGATGTGTTGCTTCACAACAGCCCATGTTTCTCCAGAACACAACAACACTGACATGACGATGCATTGAAAGGATTGCACTTCAAAAGACAAGGTCAAAGCGCTAAAGATCCAGATGCTGGCCCGTCTGAAATGCTGAAAGGCACTATTTGCAGCAGCAACTCTATGTGTGATCTCAGCGTCTAACGTGCAGTCAGAGGTGAAAACACTGCCCAAGTACTTGAACTGGGAGACCACTTCTAATTGATCCCCTTGCAGCGTGATGACTGATTCTGCAGCTTGAGCTGCAGCATTTCTGCCAACAACCAGCACTTTGGTCTTCTTAGTGCTGATTGTAAGTCCCCAGCGCAGAAATGTGGCATCCATAGTGGTGACAGCTTCCCTCAGCTTCTCAGCGATATCACATGCCAAGGAAATGTCATCAGCATACGTCAAAATCCACATCAGCACCTCCTCTGTGGGCTTCTTGCAATGCATGAGGTGGCTGTCTATCTTATAACAGATTGTGACGCCAAGCCGCTGCAGCTGTGGTGGTAGCTGGCTGAGTCTAGACAGACATTGAACAAGGGTGGAGCAAGCACACATCCTTGCTTGAATCCAACACTTGTGCAACTGGGGCAGAGGCGACCTCGCTGCGGATGACTACTGAGTGATGCGTGTGGAGGTCCCTGATGAGAGCGACAAGCAAGATTTCAATTTGGCTGGTTATATCAGCCATGCAAACATCTTCTCCTTTTCCTGGATAGATTGGATCTCAGATACACGTTCCCAAAGATACAATGGTTTGCAGAGCTTGGTAAAATGGCTGGATCGTAGAGACAATGTTATTGTGTGTAAGATACTTGCAAACAGCGCTTTAGCTGCCTTGAAAAGGACTTAGCTGCCTGCAAGGCCTTAAATTCAGCTGTTCAGATGCGCATGTAGTGCATCCACTACAGCTTTAAGAGTCAGTCCCTGGTTCGCAGGATTGTAATGTTTGCATATGCTGAAGAAGATTACAAGCTTTGGCCAGCCAACAAGTCTGATCGCTCGTGGCAGAGCCTCAGCAATCCTGCCAAAGGTCATGCATACAAGACCCCTAATTAGAACCACCGGTTATACCTGCCTGCTAGCATATTTTGCAATGGTACTTTCGTACAGGCACCTGATCGCGACGGTTTACCGAGCTTTGCAGACAAGTGCAGTTTCGGGAATTGGTCAGCGAGTTCGCACCACTAAGGAAACGTCATTCATACATGGTGATCGACAGCCGGGCACACGACAGCGACAGCGCTAGCAGTCAATTGACTGCCAGTCAACAGCAAATTTCAGCACTGGATCTTCTTCACTCACTTGTACATCTTCTCCACTCACTTGTACATCTTCTTCACTCACTTGTACATCTTCTTCAAGACTTACATCACCTTCTTCGCGAATTCGTATATGTAATGAGGATTATGCAGGGCCATCAGAATGTGTTGATACGTCAACTTTTACTCCGTTACTTTAACTCTGCCTGAGATTGTGTGAAGCGCAGCGAGCACACTTGCCGTAGGTTGACAGGTTCACAGACCAACACGGACGACTGCTGTGTGCCCTTGTTGTGCAAAAGCTCAACCAAGGACACGCGCGGCTGCCCGTGTTGATCGCCCTTTCACCTCGCGAAGTGCAGGAGAGCTGTCCGTAACAGTACAGTCACAATCAACGTAAGCGGTTGCAGCCACAGCGTTCATAAGGTCGCTTGATAGCTCTTTTCGCAGTTAGTGAACTGCATGTCTTGCTTTTCAGGTTTCAAGAATGTCAGCTTTCTCTCCTCTGTCCAAGAGCAGCAGCTCATTGACACAAGAAAAAGAGAGTCAGATGCACCAGCTGCAGGACCAGCTGAAGTTGCAGCATTTGTACCAGGTAAGAGCACTGAAATCAAGGCTTGTGCACCCCACCAGCAGCAACGCTCAATATGCTGAATGATAAATTTCAAATGCTGAGCGTTTCTTGTCATCTGTAGGATGCCACTCATGTCATTGTGCAAAGGTCATTCCAGGTGGAAATTGATCTGGACCAGACAGCACTCTTGCTGTGCCAAGAGATGCAGGCAGGAAGCAGACCGCGATGTGACAATATGCCATCTACAAGCTCATCTTGCATGGGAACGGGAGCATCGCATTTTAGCAATGGCAGCCATGTCCACTCTCACTACTCAGCTGCGGCTCAAAGATCAGGAGCTCTTGACACAGGCTGATGAGCATAGCAACACCAAGGTGCAGATTATCCCTTTTGCATGCTCCTGCAACGCAAACAAGGTCTTGCAACGCAAACAAGGTCAATTGCCTGTTGCACAGTTTTCCCTGAGCTTCAACAGCTCCCTGGATGGCATTTGATTGATCAGACTGTATGATGCGCTGCTGCTGCTGCTTTTATAGGCTCATTGATGGCACTTGCGACAACAGCTGATTATCTCATTCTTTTGCAGGCACAGCTAGAGCGCGCAAACTTGTTTCTGGCTAAAATGGGGGCAAGCACACCAGAAACTGATCAGCAAGACGAAGCTGTTGGGACAGTGCTGGCTGATGTGAGGCCTGCCGACACTCCTTGCTGTGGCCATTCAGAACAGATCATCAAGCAGAAGAGCACTTCTGGGGACTGCAAGGACAACAAGTGAGGTGAGCTGTTATACCACAGGGGCAGTATATGTGTTCTGATCCTAACCTTTTTGTCAATATTTTAAAACTCTGACAAGAGTCAGGGTCCTAAAGTCTCATCGCATCCTGTTTTCATGTCATCAGATGCTAGCTCTTCATGCCTGGAACCCTCGTGGAATGGGAGTTGTTAAGCTGGAAACGTTGCCAGCTCAACTCATTGCTGCCAAGATGACACCACATCTGTGTATTGAGTGCATTCTTTTGATGATCACAAGCTGTTTGTTTTGCAGGGTCTGACTCAGCGCTGTGTGGGATGAGTCAATGTACAACAGCAACAATGGGTCTGATGTCTTGCTATCTGCAAGACTGACCCCTTGTCAAAACTCTATATCAAGACCAAAATTGCTCAGCACTGTTTTATGTGTGGTGACGTATTCATCTGGAGGCAAATTGACAAATTGTTGTAGGTATGTTTTGTGCCATCAACTGGACACTTATGGTCAGTTCTAGCACAGTGACTGCTTTGCTGGACAAGCTCTTGCAGTGTTTGCTGTTGGTGCTATGAGCAAGTAGAAATTCTAGTTTTTTGTGTCTAGGTGTATGCCGGGTGGGCTATCATGCAGATGCCTGTTTTGTGAGTCATAGTAATGTTGCTGTTCTCATTTCATTAATTGCTAGCCTGTTTTTGTGCTGTGCCATGATCAATGAGGAGTTGCTTGCAGCGCTCTTGATCATGACCGGCTGTGGCACCTTTGTAAGCATTTGCTAGCTATTTTTTGCTTGACAAAGCTGTTCCGGACTTGCATATATTTCATATCTTCAAGGCGGCCAGATGCTGCACTTGAAGAAGAAGATTACAAGCTTTGGCCAGCCAACAAGTCTGATCGCTGGTGGCAGAGCCTCAGCAACCCTGCCAAACATCGATGATATCATTCATTTGTGTCAGCGACAAAAGTGTTCTTTGATGACTTCAGTCATTCAATCCCATCACCGAGTCTGGCTCAGTTTGAAGAGGATCTGTATAGTTTGCGTGCTATGTTCTCATGCAAGGTCAATTTGAACAGGTCAGACAATATGATGAGGAAGACTTTGTGTGCATGAGCTCAGCAATGGAGGCCATACAAGGCTTTCAATGTTGTCTTGATCCTCTCTTAATCGTAGCTTTGCCTGCTTCTGTGTGAGCTCAAACATATTGGCTGAGTAAAGCATTGTAACTTCGCCCCGCATGAGGACTGTCGTGATGGTTATTACGAGTCCTTATAAAGACCATAACGCCAACTGCATGTGATACTAATATTGAACCCAATGTTGCAATACATATATATATATATATATATATATATATATATATATATATTTGCATAACTATATCATGGTGGCCACAATGCTGTCTATTGAGCAGTCCATGCATTGGTGGCCACTGATGCAGATGCATACTACGCCTAAACTTCTGCATATGGAAAGTGCGTCTGATCCGACCTATCAAGGAAACGTCTGCATATGCAGCTTCACTGATTCCAGGCGAGAAATTAGTCATAGGGCCGAGGGCGTTTCGGCAATCAGCGTGATTCCTCAGGGTGATCTGCGGCTGCTTCAGCAAGCTGTTCAGCAGGAAGCTTTGCCGCGAATGACGGCTTACTCTGCATGACATTAAGGCAAAAAGGACTTTCCCAAGGCTCTGCTTTTGTCGTCTAAAGTACAGAGTGCTGCTATCTGCCGGTCATCTCAACCAAGAAAGCTTAATAGACTTAGCTTGTAGCTCGCTGCTGCTTCGGTGACACGCGTACGCATTCGCCAGCATGACAAACATGAACGACTTGGTAAGCGCGTGCGACTTTCATGAAAGCATGCCGTTGCTATGCTCGTTCACACTGACAACTGAGCTCTGCTCGGTATGATCTGCAGGTCTCCCAGCTGGACGGGCGAGACACAGGTGGAGGACGGGATAGAGGAGGCAGGTAGGAGCACATCAGACAAGTCTCCGTTGTCTGACTTTGATTTTGTGCTGTAGAAATGCAGTGTGTTGTTTATGTATGTCTTTGCTGTTTTGCACAGGCGTGATAGCCGCAGAAGGTCAAGAAGCAGAGACAGGCATAGCAGCCGCAAAGACAGAGACAGGTCACGCTCAGAGTCTCCGCCACCCAGACGGAAGCGTGAGCGCAAGTCTGGTTTTGATGTCTTGCCACCTGGTGGCGTCATCCCAGGAGTTGGCGCCATCCCTGGAATGGCAGTAGCAGCTGCTGCTGCAGCAGCACCAGCAGCAAGTGGCTTCAGTGCAGCCCCTGCAGGTCAGCTTGTTGAGTTGTGTCACCACCATTCATTGCAGCTCAGGAAGCCCTGTTAATCTGCTCATAAGCTTGTCACGCTTTGCCTATGCATTTGTGGCGAGGCTTGTCACCTCTCGCATGCACACGCTCTTCATTTCCAGCAAAACGCCCAAGCTGAAAGCTGTCCTGGCTGAATCAACACAGTGGTCTGACCTGACTTCCTGATTCACCAGTACCTCTAACCCATCCCAAGAGGCAACAGATGCCCCTGCTGATGAAGGCGTTCATATGTTTGATTCCTGCCAATATTCTGCAAGGAAGAGTGCAAGTTTTTGGATCCTGGGCAGCCTGGGATAACACTTATCTTCTCATCACATTGACGCCAAAAGGCATAGTGTTTTGTATTCTTTTCTGCAACTTTTCTGCAACTATTGGATGTTACCTACAGGTCAAGTACAGCCTCCATCACAGCAACATGCCCAAGCTTAAGCCTTTCCTGGCTGAATGAACGCAGTGGTGTGACCTGCCTTCCTGTTTTGGATTCTGCTTGTAGGATCAAGTACAGCCTCCATCGCAGCAAGCCACGCGGCATGCACGCCGTATCTATGTCGGGTGTTCAGATGCTTGCTTGATTCTGCCAATCTTCTGTAAGGAGGGTGCAAATCTTGCATGTTGCCTGGATTTCCTTTGGAAAACCTTGGAAAGATAGTTGACCTGACGTAAAAAGGGGGAAAAAACCTTTTGATTGCAGGTCAAGTACAGCCTCCATCACAGCAAGCTACGCGGCATGCACGGCGTATCTATGTTGGAGGGCTCCCTCCCACCGCCAATGAGCAGAACATTGCCACCTTCTTCAGCAACGCTCTTGCTGCTGTGGGGGGTACAACAGCTGGTCCTGGTGCGCATTCAAATCCATCCATCCATCCATCCATCCATCCATCCATCCATCCATCCATCCATCCATCCATCCATCAAACAAACAAACAATCAATCAATCAATCAATCAATCAATCAATCAATCAATCAATCAATCAATCAATCAACCAACCAACCAACATGTTTGATGTCCTGGGGGGCAACTCAGTTGCTGCAACTTGGACCCAATTATAGCATTGCCCTACCATAGCTGTCACCACAAGACATAGCTGCAATCGCACTCACTCATGACTTAGATGCTCATAGCTGTCCACTACCAATGCCCTGCTATAGCTGTCCACTACAAGGCATAGCTGCAATTGCACTTACTCATGACGGGGATGCTCATAGCTGGAGGCACAGCAACATTATAGGCGCCTACTGAAGCCTGCACACACTCATGCACACTGCATCCAGGCTGGCCAGAAAGCAAGGCCAGCCTTTCACCAAACTAGCTTATGCCAGTACACGCACCATCGTTACGGCTATTGTCATTAGCAATTATAGCGTCTTCACCATTTTTTCATCATCACCATCATCAACAGTATCAGTACCAATGTCACTGTCTTTGATACTGATGCTGCTGATCATTGTCACTGTCATTGTTACTGCCATTGCAGCTGCATTGGCATGCCAAAAAGCCATTTGTGTGCACCATGTTGCTCATTCAGTCATCAAGATGACACACTGCCTTGTCATCAGCATACTCTGGTGCATTAGTCAAGCTTTAGCTGAGTCAGTATCAGATGGTCCTCTGGAGACCCAAAACCCTCACACTCCGAGGCTTGTGCTGTGTTGTACGCGACACACCTTCTTTTCACCTGTTTCAACAACATGCATCATTGCACACCGTGACCATCAATCCATCTTTAGCACACTTCTTCAACCTAACCTTGTTCTGACACTCATTTTAAACCTTGACCATGCAATCAATGCGCACCCCTGATTAGTGCCTGCTGTTGCCACCACATGCAATGATGCTCATGTCTGACCAGTTCTCTGTCCCTCCGTAGGTCCGTGTGTCATCAACGTCTACATCAACTACGAGCGCAAATTTGCCTTTGTGGAGCTCAGAACAGGTGAGATACCATTTGTTTTCATGCTTTTCCGACGGGTTGCCACAGGCTTCACAGAGGAAACTTTGCCCAAATGGAGTTTTTCTTGACTGTCCTCTGTCAGACTCAGTCTGCATTGCTTGCCTGTCACATCTTCTTTGCTGTATGACCCCACTTTGCAGCTGCATGACCCCACTGTGCAGCTGCATGACCCCACTTTGCAGCTGCATGACCCCACGTGCAGCTGCATGACCCCAATTTGCAGCTGCGTGACCCCACTTTGCAGCTGCATGACCCCACTTTCCAGCTGCAATGCACACGCTACTGGCAACTGCTAATCCCCATCAATGACCAACCACTGCCACACTGCTAGCTGAGTCCATACTACTGACTGTTGCCAAGACGTCAGCCATACGTATTGCGTTTGCCCTGTCTGTCATAGCAACTTGCGCATCTGTGTAGCTTGTGATGTGCATCTTGCCGTGATGAGCAGCAGCCTGTTAGGATGCCATTTTGAGCTCAGGAGCATGCTCCACATGCCCCCATTACACCCTGCTCTGCTGATGTCTGCCTCACATCAAAGGCTTCAAAACAGAAAAGAAAAGGAGGGCAAAAACCAAAAGGGCTTTCCCCTTACTGCAGTTGAGGAGACATCAAATGCCATGGCTCTGGACGGCATCATGTTTGAGGGGGTGTCTGTGCGTGTGAGGCGGCCCAATGACTACAATCCTGCCGCAGCTGCTGCCCTGGGTCCAAGTGTGCCCAACCCGGCTTTGAACCTGGCTGCCATTGGGCTGTCGCCAGGAGGCATGGGTGCTCAGGTATGACCCTACTGCCTGCATGACTGACACTTGTTTGAGAGAGTGTAGAGTTTTGACTTGCTGCTTGGGATTGTGTGCTGTTGGCATGTTCCTTTGGGGTAGGGTCTGATTGCAGCGCTTTTGTATGCTGTTTCTCCTGTGATCTATTTGCACTGCACGCGCAAGGAAACGTTGTGGTATATGTTATGCAGCTGCTGTTATTTGTACAGCTGTTCTGAGGCTGCATTTTTATGCTGTTGAGGCTGTGTTTCTGATGCTGCTGACGCTAGTCAAGGCATACTCTGTGTCGACGCATGCTAGAGAGAAGCTCACATGCCTGATGATTTGGGTGACATATGCTTCTTGATCAGCAGATCACCAGCAGATCGTCAGCAGGAGACCTACTATACCACATCACAGCTCATGTCATCCATTGCTTTCCTGGAGCTGCCAGTGATCTGGATACCTGCTTTGGGATATTGACTTGTTCGGGCTTGTCACATCACTGTAGGGTTCTACTTTTCTGATGGGGTTGTTCAACCTGTGGGGGGGTGGGGGCTGTCCCCTCATGACTTTCCCTCGATGCCCTCCCCAAGTTTTATACAATTATTCTGAACCTCTCCTTTCCTTCAACTATGACCCAATTACCGTTCTTCTTCACTGCAGATGATAGATGCCAATGAGCGTGTGTTTGTGGGAGGCCTGCCCTACTACTTGACAGAGGACCAGTGCAGGGAGCTGCTTGGCTCCTTCGGCGCCATCAAGTCCTTTGACCTCGTGAAAGACAGGGAAACAGGCAACTCCAAAGGGTGAGCGCTGCTTCAATAAACATGATGTGATGTTTTGTCACTCGACTGCTCTTTTGCAAGTTGTTTCCCTTTGGGAAAGACAGGGAGACAGGCAACTCCAAAGGGTGAGCACATTTCAACTAGCATGATGTGATGCGATGTGATGTTACTGCACCCAACTTCCTTATTGCATGTTCTTTGATCTTGTCAAAGACAGGGAAACAGGCAACTCCTAAGGGTGAGCACTTTTCAACCAGCATGATGTGATGTATGTGATGTTACTGCACTCTACTTCCTTATTGCATCTGTTTGACCTCGTCTAAGACAGGGAAACAGGCAACTCCAAAGGGTGAGCACTTCTCAGCAAGCATGATCTGATGTGATGTTACTACCCTACTTCTCCTGCCACGACTTCATTAGATTTTCATTCATTCATGATGATAAAAAGAGTGCAGACTACTCATTTTTTGCCCCCCTTCTTCTTCTTTTGCAGACCTCAGCCAGTCATGGGCATTCTGCTCTGCTTCTTCTTCTTCTTCAGCACACCTCAGCTAGTCCGACAGGCATTTCAATGATGCTACAGGTGTGGCTTTGTAGTGTATGGTGATTGTACAAGTCACAGATGTGGCTTGCAAGGGCGTTATCAGATGGCAGGCTTCTTCTTTCGACGCTTCTTCTTCTTCTTCTTCTCCTTCTCCTTATCACCTCAGCCAGTCTGATGGGAATTTGGCTGATACTGCAGGTATGGGTTTGTGGTGTATGGTGATGGTACAGTCACGGATGTGGCTTGCAAGGGCCTTAATGGAATGAGGATGGGGGACAGGACTCTCACAGTGAGACGAGCAACAGAGGTGATGTACTCCTCACACATCTCCTAAATATAGAAACGCCTGATACTAGTCACCCAGTGTTGTTTACACTCTGAAGACGTGCAGGAAGAAAGCCTGCTGTCTCAGACATGCACTATCAGAAGTCAACTGGCTGTAGCAATACCACACATTGCCTGCCTGAAGCACTGCGCTTGAGTTTGTGATCCAACCATTCCATCGATGAGAGGACTGAGAACAAAAACCCTCTGGTCACCATCTGCTCACTATCTTGTCACCTTCTGGTCAACATCTTATCACCATTTGTCACCATCTGGTCATCTTGTCACTATTGTGTCACCACCTTGTCACCATCTTGTCACTACTGTGTCACCATCTTGTCACCATCTTGTCACTACTGTGTCACCATCTTGTCACTATCTGGTCACCATCTGGTCACTATCTTGTCACCATCTTGTCACCATCTTGTCACTATCTTGTCACCATCTCGTCACTATCTCGTCACCATTTCATTCAAGAGGACGGGGCATGATAAATGTTGTCACCATCTTGTCACCATCTGGTCAGCATCTAGTCACCATCTTGTCAGCATCTGGTCACCATCTTGTCACCATCTAGTCACCATCTTGTCACCATGTGGTCACCATCTTGTGAAGGGCAGTGATTGCTGAACATGGTTGCAGGAACACAACAGTCCAAGCCCGACATGAACATGCCCAACATGAACGCCCCCGCCATACCCCCACCCATTCTGCCGGGGTCCACCCACATTGTGCGGCTCCAGGAAGCTGTCACCATGGAGGAGCTGTCAAATGATGAAGAGTACAATGACATCATGGAAGACATGCAGGAGGAATGTGCCAAGGTATGGACTGTCCTTCTGCACTTTCTTTTACAAGTTTGCAGATTTCAAATGGAAGGGCTGTTGATGGCTGTATTCTCTTTTACAAGTTTGCAGATCCCAAACGGAAGCGCTGTTGATAGTGAAGCCCCAAGGGCTGTTGCTAGTGAAGCCCCAGGGTATGAACTGTCTGATCTTCAAGGTCATTCTGACCTTGTTCTGACCTGTTTTCAAACAAGAAGAGCGGGCCTCAAACTGAAGAGCTATCAGAAGTGCATGTTTGTAGCATCCTTTACAAGATCCTGTGCTGTTTCAGTGGCTTTTGTGAGTGTCCCTGGCACTCTCTGTCAGTGTAATGTAATGCTTCAGATCAGTGTGCAGCACCATACATAGGTTGTCACCCTCAAACTTGCTGCTTGCGGCTATCTTGTTGCAGTAGCTTGCGGCTATCTTGTTGCAGTAGTCACATGTCACCGGCATGGCATGTAGCATTTGCAACTACAGCTCATGTAGCGCTCTGTATCAACAGCACCTCCATGTGTGTGTGGATAGTCACCCAGAGCCTTCCTTGCAACAGCAAGCCTGTGTTGATGCTTTGCTCAGCAGACCCTGGGCATCTTTGTTGCTTGTTATCGTGTGCTTCGCAGGGAAGCCCAATTACCCTCACTCTCAGAGTCTTTTCTGTGTCGTCAGTCTCAAATGATGCAGCCTTTTCTGTATATCTGACTTGTGCTGTTTCTTTTGTGCAGTACGGAACAATACACCAAATCATCATTCCTCGCCCAGGAGCGCCCTCTGGAGTCGGCAAAGTCATTCTCAACTTTGGAGACGTCACAAGTGCCATGGCGGCACAGCGTGTCATGAATGGACGCAAGTTTGCTGGCCGCACTGTGATCGCCACTTTCATGACCGACGACCAGCTGGCAGCTGGATCATTGGACTAAACAGTGATCCTGACGTGATCCTAGGCCTGTCTGACAGAGCATGAGTCTGTAACCTGCCTTCAAACAGAGCACTTTCTGAGGACATAGCCTCTATCCAGAATCCTGAAGAGCAATTTCACCAGGCAATCTGGCGCACCATGCAGATGGAGGTTCAGGTTTTGTTTTGCTTGTGCTGCAGCAGACAGGAGGGTGTACAGCTACATGGACAGACAGTAGCATCTGTCTCTGTTGTTTTCTGGCCCTCTGTGATGCAGAATGATGGCTGTTTACAAACATACAAGCATACATTTGGTAAGTAGTCAGCAGCTTGAGTCTGGTTTTGCTCTATGCTGTTTGTTGTTGAGCAGTGTGCAACATCAGCAGGTCCTGACCGATTGTCATGCTCGGCGATGCAGTTCTGGTCCCATCGTGGATGCTGACGCAACATGCAAAGTCATTGGAGATGCAAGGTCATCGTGTTTGAGTGTACCCAAGAATAAACACGTGGTTGATCAGCTCTGCTGCTGCCTGTTTCTTGGCTGATTTTGAAGCCATGTGCCACTGAGTCGTTCTGCATGAAACCCCTCTGCCAGCAGTAAGCAAATAATTGCATGGAAGTGCAGAGCTCCTTTGTAATGGTTGTCTGACTCAGATTCTCTTTTAGGTCAAAGCTTCCAATGGTATCTGTACATAAGCATTGCTGCGATAATCACGTCGACGAGATTATAGGAAAATTTCCCGATGACGAAGTTGTTGTTCCATCTCCTGAGAAGCAAGAAACTATGACACCGCGCTCCAGTCCACCAGTCTCATGTCGATCAACAAATTAATTATGTGATGAGTCTGGCATTGACCTCCCATGCGAATCGCACTGAACGATTTGCTGCCATCAACGAGACTGTGGGAGACAGCATCTTTGGTACACAGCTTTTGAGCTTATATTACAATAAATGCCCTCGCACCACATCTGACGTGTTTTCATGCCCTTCCAAATCATTCGCGGCCTGACAGCTATTGAGAGGTAATTCAGACCTTCCAAAGCAGTGGTGAAGAAATCACATGAGATTTTACAAACATTTTGTCTGCCTGTTTTCAGTGTTGAAGTGCACATACATCACAGGCATCTCCAAGACACGAGTTTGCCTTCTGCATATAATGTTGAACGGAATGTAACGCGCATTCACATTGAATGTATGACAACAACAACAAAACACCAAACGTCACAGCAGTTTGAAGCAACCAACAGAGTTTATATGATCCAAAAGATTGAGCTGCAGCTGCTCTTGAGCGGCAGGCGACACCTAAACCAACCCAATGAGATTCATTCATAGCACTACAGCCTTAGACAATCAAGGGCTGCTGTAGGTCGAAATTATGTGGTGACTGCCCCGTCTGTGCTGACATGTATAGCTGATTCTGTCTGGTGTCAAACGCCTTCTCTGCCCTTTGATGCTTTGCAGGCCGGCCTCGTTTAAACAAAGATGTCCCACTGCTTGTGGGCATAGCTGTCTGAATCGGCGCAGGTGGCTGCTGACCATACACTGGCCTGTGCTTTGTTGGGGCTGCCTGTTGTGGCAAAGGGGCTGCCTGTTGCTGTACTGGGGGCACAGCTGCCTTTCGAGTATTACCCATCTGCTTGTTGGGCTTTTGCATGCAAGCAAAGGGGGAGCACCCTCCTGCAGGAAAGACAACAGGCAGGTCAGTCAAGGACATGGCTTCTGGGCTGTGTGCTGGTAACATAGGCTGTGATCAGAAAAGCAAAACTAGCATAGCTTCTGAATCAGCTTACCTCCATGCAGCTGCCGCAGATGTCTGGTAACTAAGCGTTCAAACTCTTCAGCTTCAAACTTTCTGGCAGTGTTCTTCAATTGCAATAGGTCGCTCTTGTCACTGCAGTACACAAACGAGAATGTCAGTCATTTGACACGTGTAGTGCACTGTTACAGTGCAGTAAGATAAAGCATGCCACTGAGCTGTGCTACGCTTGGACATTGAATGCCAAATCACTGACCTTGGTAGCTGCACAGGGTTGCCACACATGTATTCCAGCAAAGGCTGAAAGTTCTTCCAGTCTACGAACAGCAAATAGGCTTGACCCTGTTGATCTATTGGAGCTTGCCCATCAGGGGAGGTGATTTTGTTTCTGAGGATAGGACCCTGCAGCAGAAGGCATGCTTAGCAAATTTCGCTCATGAGGGCAACGAGACTGCAAAGGTCGAGACGGGTATAGAGAAACAGCTTGAAAACTCACGTTGACGACCGCTCTCGGAACCACGATCATACGGTCCAGCAGCTGCACGTGGACGACATCGGAGTCGTTGGCAAGCATAGCTGCTGCAGCTGCGCTTGCAGAAACCGGTTGTGCAGAGGCAACGGGCTGCCCGGTCATCATGTCAAAGGTCGGCAGAGGTGCGTTCATCACGTCAAGATGGTAAGCCTTGGCAAAGGTGTGAGAGCGTGAACACAGATAGACTGCTTGCTGCGCACAAACCCAGGAAGATGTGCAGAGGATTGCAAGAACTTGCAAGCTTCGAAAGCGACTATGCCAGAAGCGCAAGACCCAGCGTGCTATGAAGCTTCGCAACGGGCAGCGGGACATGACTTGGCATTGATCGTTCGTTTCGCTAAGCCTGGGCGTTTGCGCGCACGGCTTGACACGTGGAAAACTTCAAGATAATTAGTAAAGACGAGTAAGATTGGATACACCGCTGGTTTCAGCAACGTAATGAGCTTAGGACATAATATAGTCACTGTTGTCAAACAAGCCACAAACTTTCGTCAGATACCAAGCTCGCGTGCGTTCTGACCCGCGGACTACCCGATCATTAAGGCAGTTTGTTCGCATCTGTCCAGTGCTTTTTACACCGCATAAACACAACCAGAATGGCACCACAAGCAAAGGTGCAGTGCTTTGCGGCCAAGGACAAGAAGGGTAAACTCGAGCGGTGCGAATACGAGCCTTTGCCCTTGCAGGCTGGCGACATCGGTACGATGGACTTGCACGCTGTTTCAGCTTGCATCAGTTGAAGTGCGAAGCGTGTGCAGCCGTTTTCGGAAAGCAGTCTTGACCTTTTTCTGGCGTCTGCAGAGATTAGAGTAACCCATAACGGTCTGTGTCACTCCGATATTCACGTAATGCGTGAGGAGTGGGGCCCCTGCAAGTACCCAATGGTTCCTGGACACGAGGTATACTGTCCTTCAGAAGTTCTCAAAGCGCCAGTGATGATTGCACAGACTGTGACAAGTTGCAGTACACTCATATGCTAACAGCTCTCCCTGGCTCCGAAGTTGGCAGTGTCTGCAAGGCATGACAGAATTCTGCTGCTGCAGATTGTAGGAGTTGTTGAGCAGCTAGGTTCCTCCGTGACTCACTTGAAGAAGGGTGACACTGTGGGCTTTGGCTGGTTCAAGGATTGCTGCCAACACTGTGATGCATGCATCACGGGAAATGATGTGAGTACTTCGCATCAATGTCCACAACTGTGTTGCTGTGCTGCACATGCAAGCTCTGGCACATCTTGCTGCAACCGTGAGCTTTGGCAGGCTGCGTCCACCGCTGCTTACACCGGTGTTGCAACAATTGTGAAGTTCAGAATCACAACTATGTGTAAAGCATAGCATGCACCTTCACAGTCCAAGGACTTTTGAACGAGGATGCCTTACATATGCCTTACACAATCTTTGCTTATGACAGGGCATTTGGAAGCCTTGTAGTTTACCGTTTCAAAATCCTGTGTTTGACAGATCATGTGAAAGTCAGACTGTCTATTCATTGTTGCAACTTGATGTTTGTTCACTGCACAAGTTATGCACCACACATCATGCTGACATGTGTCACACCAGGCAGCCTTTTGGCGGCAGGCAGCCATTCGCTGTTGCATGTTGTTTGACTTCAGGGACAGACATATGTATATCATGCATGATGTATGTATGAATGAATGGATGCTGTCTGACTGCAGAACATCTGCCCTGAGGGGGCTGCAACCATCATGGGTGGGGGTGAGAAAAGGGGTGGCTTTGCAGAGAGATTCAGAGGTTCAGGGAACCTGGCTGTCAAGATTCCAGACAACATGAGCCCAGCAGATGCTGCACCTTTGCTGTGTGCTGGGATCACTGTCTGGTCGCCTATCAGGAAATACGTTACCAAGCCTGGCATGAAGGTAAGACAGCTAGCTAAAATTACCCTTTGGCTACAAGTTAGGATACACATTAGGAGAAATATGTCACCAGGGCTGGTACGAAGGTGAGGCGCTGAGCTGAAATTAACACCTGGTAACGAATTATGCCTGCAAATTAGGAAGTATGTCACCAGGCCTGGAACGAAGGTGAGGCTGTGAGTTGAAATTACTACCTGGTGACAAATTAGGAATGGGTATATTGCTAGACCTGGCATGATAGTGAGACACTGTGTTGATCACCAACTAGGAAACAGAAGGTGGGGCAAAATCCAGTGCATGATTGGGCTGTTCAGATATCTCCCAGCAGGGCTACTGCAGAGAGCCCCTTGGTCAACAACATGAGCCCTGCTTCCTGCATTACTATTGTGCACTTACAGCATTGATCAGCGTCACACCAGGATTTGTATCCAGGCCTGATACTTCAGACCAGGACTGTATCAGGAGACTGTAGTCAAGCGCGTCTGTGCCTGTGTATAGCTCCTGGTGTATTTTTGTGCCAGTACGGTCTGGACTGCCGCGTCAGTCTGTTTGTCCATGGCTGCACAGCCTTGAAGCTGACGACTGCTTGCTGTTCAGGTTGGTGTTGTTGGTTTGGGTGGGTTGGGTCATCTAGCCATTCAGTTCCTGGCCAAAGCAGTTGGTGCTGAGGTGTTCGCCATTAGTCACAGCCCCAACAAGAAGGAAGAGGCCCTGAAGCTGGGGGCAACACACTTTGTTGGGCTTGAGGACATCAAGGATAACACACTGGATGTGGTTCTGAACACAACACCAGGGTGAGTCACATGCCTGATTGCTGCTGATCTCTTGGCATGCTCTTTCTCGCTCGCTCACTTACTGTTGGACTACACACATGAAGTATTTGGCCCTTTCACCTCTCAGTTGCCTCCTTCATTTTGTCCCTATTCTTCAGCCTGAGGGTCTTCTCCACACTCCTTTGCCCTGTAGCTTCTTCTGATCCTCCTTCTTTGCTCACAGTTACAGCAGGCCAAACCTTTCTTGTCTAGTGTATTACATCCTTGTCCTGCACGTACCTAGCTCATCATGAGCTGGAATTTCAATGGCACAATAATGATAGTTATTGTTATAAACCTTGACAATTATCTGCGGCAGGGGCATGGATGCCAAGAAGCTGTTGAGCAAAGTAGGATACAATGGCGCCCTTGTCTACCTGGGGGGTGGAACTGACACCATCAAGATTGTGGCCTTTGACCTGATACCAGCTCAGAAGCAGTGAGTCCCTGAGTCTTGAGTGTTGAGTCCTGAGCTCACGTCATGTGGCTGCTGTTGTCGACTGCTTGCGCATGATTGTCATTGTCCTGTCATGGTTCTGTTGCTCTGTTGCTCTTCTTGTGCTGCTGTCTTCTTCTTCCTGTTGTTATGCTGTCTTCCCTTTTTTTTTCTTCTTGTCATTGTCTCTGTCCCATTGTCTTGCTGTCAGTATCTTGCAGTAGCTAGAAGAGCCATGTGTCATTTGTGCACCTCATGTCAGTTGATGCCACAAAATGTCGTGTCCCTTAGTAGCCAGCATTATCTTCCTGCATTTGAGCCTTTTTTCCCAAACTTCACTCATGACTGTGCGTCTGGAGCTGCTCGCATTATATGTATCAGCTGTGTTGTTGGGCGCTGTGTGTCTCAAGTGTTGCGAGATGATCAGTTGGCTGTTTCACACGTGCATGCTCAGTATGGGCCAATCATTTTATGAGTCCCACAACTTTGATGTGCGATTGATCAATATATTGTCAAATCCAGGGTTGTCGGCAGCTGTGTGGGTGGGCGCGCTCTGATGCGAGAGATGTTCCAGTTGGCAGCTCTGCATGACATCAAGCCTATTGTGGACAAAATGCCCCTGGACAAATGCAATGAGGCTGTGGACCTGCTGATGGGAGGAGAGGCTAGATACAGGTGTGCTTTGTGATATCAGTCTATGACTAATTGGCTGACTCATGCATAATAGATGTCACCTTTGACTCATTGATGGACTCATGCTTGAGTGATGTCATCCTCAACTACTCATGAGTAGTACTCTGTTTATGAATCGTCAAAACATTGACCCAGTTCTGCAAAGGCCTCGTGGCCGTCAACATTAGACATGCATAAAAACCATAATTTGTCGACATGTTGCGTCTCCTCTTGACATGTGCATGCCTCAAATTGACGCGCGTAGCAGTCACCAAAATCATCACAACTTTGTGCACAACCATGCAGCGCACATTGATCTAGCCTGTCCCACTATGCATAGTCACAAAATTGTCATGACACGATGAGTCACAAAGTGCAACGGGTTCAGTCATGTGTGAGCCCATACTCACATGCTTTTTATGCGTGCAGGATTGTTCTGGAGACTGGCGATGCCTTCAGCAGGTCAAACTTGTGAGCGTATTCCTGTACATGTTTAGGATTCAGATTCCACTACAGATGCAGCCAGACTGCAAGGATTGGTTATTGTAGCTAGGGTATTTAGGTATGTGGTTTGGTGCAATAATAGATTGCTGCGCAGCAGGGCATTCAGCTAGCTGGCTGTGAGGTTCAAGTATGGTGCAAGGATATAGTGCTTGCACATAGAGTGTGTTTTACGCCGGCGCGGATTTAAAATGGGCCCATTTTAAATTCGCGCCGGCGTAAACAAGGTACTGGTTATTGCGTTAGTACAAGCATTGCTATTTTATTGTTTTGTTCCTGCTTGTCTGCGTGTGGCATAATGATGTTTGTACGTATGTGCCAGCCAACAAAATGCTTGCCAAATAAAGTATGTGTGGTCAAATATGCTGTTACAGGCCCTGTTGCACTTGTAAAAATTTGGGTCAGTAAGGACCATGAGTAATGGTAAGATGGATCTTCTGATCTGCTGATGTGACATTGCTGCATGACTTGTTGTGGTTGTCCTTCGCATAGCCCAGTTACACGGAATGCAGACGGCAGCGCAGCAATTGCCACAAGTTTCTCACAGCGAGTTGCTCTTGAGTGGGCTGCACGCCCGCGACCACTGGTGCAACCAATCGGCACCAGTTACACCAGCCTTTGTGATGCGCCGCTGCACCTCAAGTGATAAGTACGAACCATCGTCTTTGTGATTAGCGGATGTTTCTAGAGTGCTGAGTTGGTGTGCGCTATTCTGCGCTTCTGTAACCATACCATGAACATCTTGCAGTAAGCTTGCTTGCGGTCGCTGCAGGCGGCACTGAGTCATGTTGACCTCACCACGGCAGCTTTGATTGCATGCCAACTGAGTATGACCCTCTGAAGCCATAAGCATATACTGCATGCCAGGGACAGTCTTTGTCACAGTTGGTACTACCAAGTTCGATGCCTTGATTCAAGCAGTGGACACTATCGAAGTCGCAGATGCCCTGGTCAAGCAAGGCTACACAGCTCTTGTCATCCAAAAGGGCGCAGGAAGACATCAAGTGCAAACTCTAGTACCACTGGGGAAGCAGCACCACCAGCACAGCAACGGACTGCAAGTTCAGGTCTTCGAGTTTGCACCTTCCCTTGCAGAATACATGCAACAAGCAGACCTGATCATTAGCCATGCAGGATCAGGCAGCATCTTTGAGGCATTGCGACTTGGCAAGCCTCTATTGGCTGTGCCAAATGCAATCCTCATGGACAACCATCAAGCCGAGCTTGCTGAGCATCTTGCACACTTGAAATACATCATTGCTGCAAGGCCAGATACACTTGTGCACACTCTGAAGCATCTGTCCATCGACGGTCTGAAGCCGTATGAGAGTGGTGACGCCAAAGGCATCATTAGTCACATTGACACACTTGTCGCTGAGAAGCCCTCCAGCAAAGTGCCCTTCATTACTGTTGCTTGTTTAATTGCTCTCCTTTTTGTTGCAATGTTATATACTACTGTGCGTGTTATGATGCCTGAAAGAACTGATAAGTATTCCAGCAATGTGTAATGGCTCACAGCAGCAGGCAAATCTCCATTTTGGTGTGAGGTCGTGCACTGTATACTCCAGAGTAGTTTTGCTAGACCATCATGACGTCTGCGCCTTCCACTGGGTGACCAATGACTTGCATCAAACATGTTTTGAACCACAGGAGCGCCATGTTAAGCATGGCCTGCTTTAGTTGCCATGCATGGCATTACCGAGGACTGTTGCATGCAAGGCTCTTTGCAGGCTATGTGACTGTGTGTAATAGTGTGGATAATGCGCACCCTGACACGACCTTTACGCTTTGCTCCGTTACACTTGGTTTGTAGTGTTAGCGTGTCAGGGTGCGTATTATCCATCCTGTTACACTGCGTCATTCAGTTTTTGAACGGTCCTCTGTACACATGTGATCAGCGGCTCTTCTCAAAGCCTTGTGGGGGACGGAGGACAAACAAGCATGCTATGCTTTGCAGTTGGTTTACTGAAGCAAAGCTGGAAAATCAGTGCCTGGGGCGCAATGCGCATGGCTACCTGCACATAATAGACACACACCGGACACAGCAGCAGCAGCGATCATAGCCACACAGCACTTCAGCTTCTGCACTTGCAACTGATTACAATTTGTACTCAGCAAAATGGAATGTAACCATGTCAACCAACACAATCATGTAGTGTCAATGTCGCGTCATTGAGGGCTAGTTGGGGCACTGGAGGACAATTTCGATCTGCTGTTCTCTCTTTTCACTCTTGACCGAGTTTCTTGGCCATAGTTGGTGCCCTTGAGCCACTCACTGGTGCCTGCCGGCTCAGGAACTTTGGGGCCGGGAGCTGGTCGAGATGCAGGCTTGCGTGTTCGCTTGTTCACCCTTTTGACCACTGTCAGGTTTGAAATCGAGTCCCAGGAGAAGAGCGCTGCAGCATAGCATGACTCAGTCAGGAGCATGTAGTGATGGGGTGTAAATGGAAGTTGACTCGTGCAAATGCATAACTGACAGTCGCGCTGGATGTCAGCTGCATGAACAAGCATGCGTTGTGCAAAAGCATAGAGAGGAACAGGGTGCTACAGAATGTGCTTGGGTTGTCTATTGCTGCTAGCTTGTGGTTGCAAACGCCCAAAGCCCCTTGTTCAGCACATCTGCTACAACACAAGCACAGCAGCCCTTTACATCCTGGACCAACACTGTCTGCCGCATTTAAACACTTGATGCTACATCTCCATGATGTGTCATAAACAAGCAGCCTGCACTGATTGGGCATGCATCTGCTGTGCCAACCAGATGCTCAGACTAACAGTCTACCAAGAGGGCAGGCACCAATGTGTATAGGCTAGGAGAATGCATGACTAAAACCAGGGGGCTTACCTATGACCCCAAGCACCCCCAAGGCAATCACCCCCAGGAACAACAGCTGTGTGTCAACAAACCTTGGCTGATCCACCACATCAACTGTGGAGTTGAAAAAGGTGTTGCAAAAGAAGCCCTTCTCAGTCCTGCATTGCAACTCAAGCAAATGACTGCATTGATGCATGCCATTGTTGGCATGTGACTGCCAATTCAGGACCTCATACAAGAGGCTGCTCAGGGGTCTATGTACCTCACCCAGGGGCAAGACACAACACGAATGCATGAATGAGTTGCAACTCATGTGGATAGGCCGCATAACACAGCAGGCTAAGTTTGCTCACAGACAAATGAAAGACATTGGCATGTGAAGGATTGGCTTCTTGAGAATATGCTGGACTGCCGGAACGCACATTGCATTGCCCAACATGCATCGTCAACGGCAGCATTGCGCTTCACCCTATGAACAGCGTTATTATGGACCCTAAACCCTAAGCCCACCACACAGATTATGCTTCGTAGCTTGTTGCGCGTAATGAATACTGTGACACTGACGAAATTCCTCTGGGCCGGCCGGCGCACACAAATAGAGGCAAACACCAACATTCAGCAATCTACATGCGTTCTTATCACGATTGAGGCGCATGTGTTTGTTTGCACTGTCAAGTGATGAGCAAAGGCAGGCAGAGGTGAGAAACTTACCGCAAGTATGCTGTCAAAGACAGCTGCCATTCTTGCACTGGGAGATAACTGTCTGGCTTGAATGTGTACTGCAACGAGGCCTGCTCTCCTGGCTTCAGTTGTGAGTTGCGGCTGCATAGCACAACTCCCTGACGGTCAAGGCTAAGCTCACACGGGAAAAGCAGCACGGTGTCACGGCGTGCCAGGTCAAGGCAGACACCAATACAAGGTGTCACCTGAAAGGTGAAGTTTTGGACATAGTACTGGAAAGCTTGGGGAGCGTTAATTGACCCAGCAATGTGAGTGACGTTGAAGACCTCTCCTGCTGAGTTATGTAAACCAATCACAACATCCACCTGCAGACAACCTTAAAACTGTAGCTGTGCTTCAAACTGCAACTGAAGTGGACAAAGAGAGACAGACAGAGAGAGAAAGAAAATACTTACCGCTTCGCCAACTGTGAATCGCGATCCTGGGTTGTCAGGAAACCAGTGTTGACTGTCTACACCAGATAGTGGGGGCGCTAGGTCAGTCAGCCAGTGCCTGTAGCCGCCGGCGGGAGTTTGAGCCTCTTCAGCAGCTGTGAAACCTGCGTGGGTCCAAAGTCAATGCAGCAAATCCGACGCCAACGCCCATCAACGTCGCGATCTCAGAAGGACGATCGGCCGTAGACTCACCGGTGAATATTGCAGACAACAACAGCGCCACCCCTAAGCCATCCCTCATCATTTCGCTGCAGACAGAAGACCGCCTTGCGTTAAGCGATGCCTTGATCGCCTGCTGATTTGCGGGCTCATTGCTGTGGCAATGAACGAAGAAGAGGTGCGCAGCGCAATATCAATCAGAAAACGAACAAGCTTGTCATTACGGTACGATGTTCCACGCGATGCGAAAGCTTCTGATGCACTGCACGGACAAACAGCTTGACCTTTAAACGCTACCTTTAGCACACAACGTGCTTGGTGCAAAAGAACGTAGGGCCTCGCTGCGACACTGAATTTGTTGTGCGGCCATCGTGGGGAGGTGTAGCTCGTCACATCGACTGCACGATATCACAAGCTTTCAGGCGCCAGATCTTCCGGACACGCCTTGACCAAAAATTGACGACCGGTTATGTCGCTCAAAAACAAGACTGTCGCGTATTTCTATGATGAAGAGATCGGTAACTTCAGTTATGGTACCACCAACCCAATGCGGCCGCACCGAGTGCGCCTCACGCACAGCTTAGTGGACAGCTACGGTCTGGGCACTAAGATGCTCGTGAACAGACCGCAACCCTCAACTGCGGACGAGCTTGAACGTTTTCATGCGGACGGTACTTTTCAGCAAACGTGATCCACAGCAAGTCTAGTCTCCAGAGCTATCGGACAGCCACTCTTCACAAAAGTATGCTGCTGCAGAGTATGTCAACTTCCTCAGTAGCGTGACCCCGGACAATCAAGACGAGTATCTGGCTCAGATGCGCAGATTCAACTTGGGGTGCCTTGGAGAAGCTGACTGCCCGGTTTTTGACGGTTTATTCGAGTACTGTCAGGTAGGGATCATGGTGGCTGCACGTGCACTGATCCTTGGTAGTGTTGACAAGGCCTTTGTGCTTCATGCAGATCTATACTGGAGGCTCAGTGAACAGCGCTGCCCTCATGAATGACAGACAAGCTGACATCTGCCTGAACTGGTCAGGTAGCACCACAAAGCACCTATAAGAAACTTTGTTGCTTCCAAGAAGTCGCTGACACACTTGCAAGTCCTGATTGATAGTGTATCAAACCTGCTTCCAGCATTGAGACTGTCTGTGCAATGCCTGCACCTGCAGCGTTGCTTACCGTCCAAGCCTTTTCTGTCGCAAAAACTGTCACAAAAAAAGTATCGCTCTTTTCAGGTGGGTTGCATCATGCTAAGAAGGCCGAAGCCTCTGGCTTCTGCTTTGTCAACGACATTGTGTTGGCCATACTGGAGCTTCTCAAAGTTCACCAGAGGTACCTCACCTGCCTTTTGCGTACAATCATTGGTCAACTGTTGTCCCTGGCTCAGTTTGAGGCACATACTCTCCTCTGAGCTACATGTTCTGAGATTTCTTGGTTCACCGGTCATCAAAGTATGTCACTTGCAAGCTCCCTATGTATATTGCACTACCTGCATAACACCAAGAGACAATAAATGCAAGTTTTCACTCAGCTCAGCATCCCCTGCATTCAAGTCTCACATCTAGCTGCCACCTCAGCACCAGCTTGCTTCCAACCACTACAGATCCTTGCTGGCAGAACTGCACAAGGTTCTCCTGCTGTGCAAGAGCGCATTTGACAGCATGCACAAATGATTACAAAGATTTTGTGCAAGTGTGCATTTGACAGCATGCAGTAACGATTGTAAAGACTGTGTGTCATCACTTTGACTGGCAATGTTTTTTGTGGCATGCGGATGTTGCCTTAGCCATGTGAATAGACTACTTGTACCTGGATATGGATTGATCACACATGGCTTTACGCACTGTGCATTGTGTTTATACACTGCTTTGGGTACGCTGACTGCCAGAATAGGACCTCACACAGGAAGCTACTCAGAACTGTACATACTTGTCCCCTAGGGAAAAGAAAGAAAAGAAAAGATTATGCCTTTCGGCCTCAATTGGTTGAGAAGCCCAGGATTATACCGGGCTGCCCAGTGACCCCAAGGGAAACTATATTGTTCAGTGAATGCACACATGGCATACGCTGTAGGCTCTAGCTGTATGCTTAGGGTGTTTTATGTCAATGCTGATCTCTGCCCAAGATAGTGTGCTGATAGCCTTGCTGTGTGTTCAGGGTGTTATACGTGGACATTGACATCCATCACGGTGACGGTGTGGAAGAGGCCTTTTACGCTACTGACAGGGTAATGACTGTGTCCTTCCACAAGTACGGTGACTTCTTTCCTGGAACAGGTAAGCGGCACAATAAAGAATAGAGAAAGAAAAGAAAAGATTACGCCTTTTGGCGTCAATTTAATGAGAAGCCAAGTATTATACCGGGCTGCCCAGGGCACAATAAAGCTTGAACCCTAGAGATAGACCTAGCACACCTCAACTTTTAGCTTAATTCGATAATTATGTTACGATCCGCTGTTACTGGTACCAGCTACAAACGCTCATTCATTCTATCACCCCTTCCTCACATGGTGCCAGGAAGGGGCTAGCATTCGTGTATAAATATGTGTGTATACAGTGTGCACACCTCAACTCTATATCCTAGACACAGATGAGCTTGACACCATGGGTCATAACGGTGTCGCCAGTATTGCATTCTGTTTCCTGGTTCCTGGTTCCTGGTGCCAGCTGAAAATGCTCAATCATTCGACCTAGCACACTTCAACTCTACATCCTAGATGTAGATGAGCCTGATACCATGAGTCGAAATGATCTCGCCAGTATTGCATTCTGTTTCCTGTTTTCTGGCGCCATCTGGAAATGCTCAATCGTTCAATCACCCCTTTCTCACACAATGCCTCGCAGTTGCCAGCATATGTGTACACCTTAGTGTAATGATAGTGTAGTATAAATGTTCATATACACCTGAGGAGGGATTTTTCTGACAGGCATCAGGTCTCTTCATCTGCTTGCCCGAGTCACACCCCTTCCTGCTTTGCTTCAGACGTGGTCCAACAGTAGTGTGTGCGTGCATGCAGGCTCGGTAGAAGATGTAGGGGTGGGCGACGGCAAGCACTACAGTGTGAATGTGCCCTTGCAAGAAGGCATGGACGATGAGAGCTACCGCTTCATGTTTGAGCCCATCATGCAAAAGGTATGAGTCATGAGAACCCTGTCCAGGGATCTACTCAGGACTGCATATACCTGACCCTAGGGGAAGATGAAGCTCCTATCATACTTTTATTTGTAGACATACATGTATATGTAATATCATATACGCATAATATTTACTGATTCATATCTTTTATATATATATATATATATATACATACATACATATACATATTGATATTTCTCATACTTCTCATATTCAAACTTACTGTATATATACCTATAATTCTCATGTTCAATGGGTATTTGTACACATACTTGTACTTCTCATACTTTCCTTGACATTCACATTCTGCTGATGGAGACGTTCCAGCCAGATGCGTTTGTGGTGTAGGCATAAGATACTCATAGCACTAAAATATGCATGTACATGCCATATACATGTGCATAAGACACATACACATGTACGCATACTTCTAACAATATACTCATACTCATATTCTTATCCTGGTGCAGGTGATGGAGGATTTCCAGCCAGAAGCCATTGTGGTGTGTGGTGGTGCAGATTCCCTCTAACACTCTACTTATATTATAATATTTATGTTCTGTTGCAGGTGATGGAGGTGTTCCAGCCAGAAGCCATTGTGGTGTGTGGTGGTGCAGACTCCCTCTAACACTATACTCATATTTTAATATTCATTTTCTGTTGCAGGTGATGGAGGTTTTCCAGCCAGAAGCCATTGTGGTGTGTGGGGGTGCAGACTCCCTCTCGGGTGACAGGCTGGGCTGCTTCAACCTGAGCCTGGAAGGCCACGCAGACTGTATGGAGTTCCTTGCCAAGTTTGGCGTCCCCTTGCTCATCCTCGGAGGAGGTAGGTTCTCAAGCAAAGTCACAGTAATTATAATAACAACAACAATAACAACTTGAGCCTGGAAGGGAACGCAGACTGTATGGAGTTCCTTGCCAAGTTTGGCATCCCCTTACTCATCCTTGGAGGAGGTGGGTTCACAAGCATCAGTCACGTTTCATGTTGGGTTTAGTCATTGTGTCTATGGCACTCGCCCTGTCAGCGCACACCCCTTGGGTGCAATTAGTGTCTCATGTTAGTGCATGTTGGCTCACAGCACTAGGGTTTAGGCACACCTAGTAGGTACCTGGCAAGAACGATTAGCTGGAACGCCTGTAAATTATTATTATTATTAAGTCACGTTTCATGTTGGGTTTAGTCGTTCTGGGCATTCCTGACGGGCAAGTGTGGCCTTGCTCAGCCTTGGAGACGGTGTGTTATCAAGCAAACTGATAATAAGAAATAATCCTAATAATAACTCAAAGTACAATTATTCAAGCAGCAGGTTGCAATTCATGTCTTTGTTAGTCATCAGAGGCATTCCTTCTGGCTAACTTTGGTGTCATCTTGCTCATCGTTGAAGGAAATGGGCTGTCAATCAAAAGATCAATGTACCTCTCATGTAGAAATGCCCCCCCCCTTTCCCTGGGGGGAGCAGGGGGAAAATGCCTCCCCCTCCCTTTTGGGACAAAACACAACATTATTGTCAAACACAATCTGCTTGAGCCTGCATGCAGACTGCTAGCAACAGCTACTAGCTGCAAAAGAGTAATACGCCACAGGCGTCGCATGCATGCACACATGCTGGACATCTGTGCCAGCTCAGTTCTCTTTCCTGTGCTGATCGGAAGTGGATGTTGTCAAACTCCCCTTTGAAATACTCATCTTACCATTTACAGGTGGTTATACGCTGCGTAATGTGGCGCGGTGTTGGTGCTTTGAGACCAGTCGCATGCTGGGCCTGGACCTTCCCGACCAGCTTCCAGACTCAGTGAGTCTTCTTCTTCTTCTGCTGCTGCTGCTGCTCTTTCATCAGTTGATTGCATTTAGTCGCATTCTGGGCCTGGACCTTTCTGACCAGCTTCAGTGAGTTTTCTTGTTCTTCTTCTTCTTTGTCTCTCGGTCATGTGAGACATTGATTGCAACCAGTTGCCTCCTGCATCTGAACCTTCCTGACCAGCTTCTAAAACAGCTAAGTGTTCCTCTGCTTCTTCTTCTTTTTTGTCATGTGATGAAACGATTTCTTTGAGTCATGTCCCAGGCCACTTCTGACAGATTTGCATCCTTTTGCACATTACAGTCTGAATCGCATCTGCATGATTTGGTCTGCAACACATAGACAGCATACATGACAGCTTCCAGACTCAGTGAGTTCTTCCTCCTGTTCTCAAATTCTCCTTCTTCTTCTTCCCCTTCTTCTTCCCCTCAAACCCTAACTTGATGATGCTGCAGGCCCTAAAGGAGTTTGACCTGTACGACGACACCCACTGCCTGCGCATCACAGGCTCCAACACGAAGAACTTCTTCTTCTGCTGCTGCTTCTTCTTCCCTTGAAACCCTAACCTTTGATGCTGCAGGCCCTAAAGGAGTTTGACCTGTACGACAACACCCACCGCCTGCGCATCACAGTCTCCAACATGAAGAACTTCTTCTTCTTCTGCTGCTGCTTCTTCTTCCGTCAAAAACCCTAACCTTTGATGCTGCAGGCCCTAAAGGAGTTTGACCTGTACGCCGACACCCACCGCTTGCGCATCACAGTCTCCAACATGAAGAACTTCTTCTTCTGCTGCTGATTCTTCTTCCCTTAAAACCCTAACTTGATGATGTTGCAGGCCCTAAAGGAGTTTGACCTGTACGACGACACCCACCGCCTGCGCATCACAGTCTCCAACATGAAGAACGGCAACTCCCGCAAGAAGCTGGAGGAAATCAAGACCTCTGTTCTGAAGGCTCTCAGCAACATTGCTGCAGCGCCCGGCGCCCAGTTTGCCCCCGTACCCCCCCGGCATCAGATTGTAAGTACTCTTCTTCTTGCTGTGACGCTAAAAATGGTGCTGCTCCTGTTCTTGCTGTGATGCTGGCACTGCTGCTATACTTCTTCTTGCTGTGATGCTGGCACTGCTGCTATACTTCTTCTTGCTTTGATGCTGCGCCTGGCGCCCAGTTTGCCCCCGCAACCCCAGCTGATCCCTGGTCTGACATGCTGTCTGTCTGTGATGCAGAAGCGTGATCCTGAAGATACCACAGACATCATTCAAGGAGGATCATGTGCTGCTGATCTGCTCTGTTAATCCTGATCCCTGGTTTCGAACCAGTGGTTTGCCAGTCACGCAACCTGTCATGACAAATACTGTTCTGACGATGCAGAAAGATGATCCTGAAGAAGACATGGATACAAGGGGAGGAGGTCAAGCAGCAGAGGACCGCCGCATTGTCGAAGAAGAAGACTACGGCGCAGTGTAGTCATGCGACTTATCATGACTAACAGTGTCTTGATGATGCAGAAAGATGATCCTGAAGAAGACATGGATACAAGGGGAGGAGGTCAAGCAGCAGAGGACCGCCGCATTGTCAAAGAAGAAGACTACGGCTCAGACAACGACGCAAACTTCATGGATGACAAGGACTCTGTCCTGCCTCAGCAGCAAGCCCAGCATGCACAGCAGGCACAGCATGCCCAGCAGCAGAGTGGGTACCAGGAAAGCTCAAGGCCTGGCACACCTGGCAGGGGGTCAGTGGTGAGTCACAGCTGCAGCAGCACTGTCTCGTACATTGTGTTTATGCATGAAGTGTCTGAACGGTGCAGTTGTGCATCAAATGTGTTGCAATGGGTGCAAAGATACACCTTGCTTGTAGCAGTCTTGAACACTGCATTTATGCGTGAAGTCTTTGAACAATGCAGTTGTGCATCAAGTGTGTGGCAAAATGTACACAAACACACCTTGCTTGTAGCAGTTTGACAAAGCTCCAAATGTCAGGCCTGCCAGCTCAGTCTGGTACCTCAGATCAATTCATATGTTGTGTTTTATGTTGTACTCATACAAGTTATACTTCATGTGTTTTGTGTTGTGTTTGATCCTGAAAGCGTGCATAGGCCTGATTTTGTGACGTCACCCCTCCTTGTCAACGCATATGCTTTCTGCCGTGCCTTGCACCTTGTCTGACAGTATGTAACTGAATGTATTTCAGGCTAGCACATATGCAACCCCTGGGGGGTCAAGAGCAGCCACCCCAGGGCTTGCCGCTGATCCCGTACACCCCAAAATGGAGCCAAAACAGGAAAGGGCGGCAACACCACCTGCCCACATGGGTTCAGTCAAGGCAGAGCCTAAACAGGAGAGAGGCAGAACCCCACCGCTGAATAACAGCACAGCAGCTTCTCAGGGAGCTTCGCAGACAGCGGCTGGAACAGCAGCTGGTGGGGCTTCAGGGCAGCAGGGGGGTGCCCTGCCCCAAGCTGCAGGGGGCCCTGCAGGGCCTGGGCCCTCCCCCAGGGTCTCTCCATACATTTCCCGCCGCTCACCTTCACCTTTGCCCCTGAGGCACTCAGGTGAGCTTTTGATTTTTCTTTTCTGTTATTTGTCTCTCTCTTTTAGTCAGGTGAGCTGGTCTCAAGCCCTTGAGTTCACGCATGGCTGGCACTCAATCTGACCACTATGACCAATGTTGACAGTCTACCTAAATCAACAACGAATAGATAGATATAATGTAAGCTGGTGATCTGTTGACAAACCGCTGTGGTTCATGCAGTGAAGAGGGAAGGTAGTGAGGCAGGCCCATCTCATGCTGGGGGCCCTCCCCCACCCCCCTCTGGCCCCTACCCTGGCCCCTACCCTGGCCCCTACCCAACCCATGTACCTGCTAGAGCGCAACCTGCCAGCTGTGGTGAGCTGGATGGGTCTAGTCTGTGCCAATGATTACTGCCTGACTAATGTAATCTTGAGATTCGTCTGTTTTTAAATGATACAAAAATAATGAAATAATATGTGGTATAGACATATGAGGCCTGTGACTTCTGTTTGTAACCCTATTTGCATGCAAACAACTCAGGAGTGTAACATGTGTCAGAAGTAAATGTGATGCCATTCCTGACTGAGAATTGTGTGCAGGTCACATGGACATTGATGAGCCAGCTCAGCAGATGTCATTCCAGCCACATGACCAAAACAAGTCTAAGCAAGAGCCACATGGCAGAAGCTCGGCAGGGACCCCTCCTCCACCCCCATCATACCCTCCTCCCATGATTTAAGGACAGGGGCATCCTTGTACTAACGTTTCTTCAGCCTGTTCTGAAATGCTCCAATAACACTTCTGTTTTCCTCACCCGTAAGCCTGCTGCATTCGAATTTTCAAAGCCCTACCTGGCTGCACTCAGCACCATTATAGTTAGCTACTCTCTCACAGCTAATGGTGATTGTGCATAAACCATGTCTGTTTCTGTCAGTGCAGTGCTCATGCACCATGCATGAGCAAATGCTGTCTGACGCCGAGCTGAAAGTGAACCGTGCAGCATTGCGCTTTGTGCAAGGAAGCACAAAGCATGGTCATTAATAATAGCTACGACGCCGACGACAGCCAGCCGTGCTTCATCAATATTGCAGAACATCCAGAGATGTCACGCATGGATGTAAGTGTTACCTGTTGCACACGTTTCCTACAAGTGGGCAACTGATGGTGAAATCCGTTTCAGTGGTTGTTACACTGACATTTTCAGCCAAGCCTGGGAGATTGAGCCTGGCATCATGCAAAGCCCCTGTCTGTGCATGTCTGTGAGTCCCGCAGCTAGACACTGTCGTCACGTCCGCTGTGCGACAAGATTGCCGATGTATCTGGAACAGTGGTCGACACCCTTGGAGAATGGCTGACTTGCACATACACAAACATCAGGTGTTGCACAAAGCATCTCGATGCTCGCTACCCGATCTTTAAAGTTGGCGAGGGTGTTGACCGTCCCCCAGCTTCGCTTGATCAGGACACATTTAGTCGCTCCTGCTGCAAGGGCTTTGGCTAGCAACCAGGTTGCGGTCAAGATCACGCCTCGCTGTAGGTTTTGGCATAGCTCGGTCAATTCCGGCATGCAGTGATAGGTCGAGCAAGTGCTTAGGACCATGTTGCGCCCCGTTGCTTACGTTTGGCCACTCGTTGCTGTACCTGCAGCTATTATGAGTCATGAAGATAAAACCCGGGAGCCTAGTCAACACCCCAGGGACGGCAAGCTCAGCCTAGCTGGACATGAACTGGAGGGAATCTCTATTGCTGGCCAGGCAAGATAGCTTCCTGACATTGCTTCAGGAGACAGCAGATGTAGAGCAACGCATTGCAGCCTGCTTTCAGTCAGTGCTGATATTCGTCCTTGACTGCCTTCACTTCCTGAGCAGTGTCCTGTGTGTACACAGGAAACCTGTATCATCTTCCCCTCTGCAAATATTGTTTTTGACAGCGGTCGCTGTCCCCAGCGCAGCGTCTACAGGCGGAACCTATTCATCACACATGAACATTTGGACCACATGGGAGGCATCCCATTTCACATTTGCATGAGGTGATTTACACCACCTCCGTTACCTGCACAAACCCTTCTTCAGGCAAAGCATGCTACTGGTTTTCCAATCTGTTCTCTAGCAGAGTTTCCTAAACCTGCAAAGAGAACTTGGTTTTGACTGTGCTGGGTTCTCAGCATACCAAGCACGCTATGTCAACACTACTCATTCATTGCAAAGCATGCGCAACCAACTGATCACAACAATAAACGCAGTCACTGCTGCCAACTAGATACAGGCTCCCATCCCTGTACAGCGTATAACAGCCAATACATGTGTAGAATCAATAATCAATTTCCTGGCACACATCTGTCAACAGCTTCTACCAGGGCTACCTCATGCTTTGATTTCAGGTTACGGGGATATATATATCATGTGTAGAATGTTATGTTTTGAGTATGATGTATTGAGTAATGTGTATAAAATGTTACGTGTTGAGTATTGCGTATGAGGTGACCCTGGTATCTACTATGTATTATGTATTATGTACTATGCATTATGTATTATGTACTATGTATTATGTATTATGTACTATGTATGATGCATTGAGCATTAGGTATGAGGTGACCCTGGCTTCTACTATGCAGGCAGATGCTGTCGCTGTCAAAGACTCATCTGTTTGTGCCAGACTTCATAGCGCAGCCTGTCAATGGGTTGTTGGATGCCTATCGAGCCTTTCAGCGATGTGAAATGCCCTGTGAGGTCACTCCTATGCAGGTGGGGCACAGAGCTGCTGTCTTTGCATTGCATGCTTGTCTCATATGGAATGCATCACATGCTTTGCCTTTTATCAACTGCGTCACATGCTTGTCGCAAATGGAATGCATGACATGCTTGTGCTGTATCCAATGCATCACATGCTTGTGTTGTATCCAACGCACTGATGCTTGTCCTGTGTCCAATGGATCTCATGCTTGCCTCATGTTGAAGGCATCACATGTTTGGCTTCCATTCAATGCACCCCATGCTTGTCTTATGTCCAATGCAGCGCAAGCTTGTCTTATATCCAATGCAATGCTGCTTGTCTTGTGTCCAATGCATCACATGCTTGTCTCGTATGGAATGCATCACATGCTTTGTCTTCCACCCAATGCGTCATATGCTTGTCTTGTATCCACTGCATTACATGCTTGTTTTGTATCCAATGCGTCACATGCTTGTCTTCTATCCAAAGCATCAGATGCTTGTCAGCATGGTGAATGCCAGGACCTGCAAACCAGTCCTGCTGTGATTGCAAGTGAGAATTTGCGCTTCAACCAGACCCTGCAATACTGATGTTTAAGCAATATTTGTGCAAGTGTGTATGCTATGCAGCGTCTCAAAGCGTGTGTTGCATCTCAAGCTTGCCATGCTGCAGATAGGGCAGGAGTATCAAGTAGGGCGGTTCCTGGTGAAGCCCTTCAAAACTTACCACACAGTACCCTCTCAGGTTAGGACAGTGCCTTCTGTGTTCCAATTTCTCTAACAGTGTGTATCAATTTTGTCTTTGTAACTTTGTTTTATTGTTTTGAGTCTTGACACACGTAGGGGTGTCAACAGATGATAAACTTTGGACATAAATGGAATGCAGTCATGATGCACATGCATATCAAACGGCTGTCAAAATGCAGCCATTTGTTGTACTGGTACAACCGTTTGCCGCAGTGATAAGCATTGACCGCACAACGTGATGAGTTTTGCATGCATCTCTCATCATGCACAGCACAGCACAGCACAGCACAGCACAGCACAGCACAGCAGAGCACAGCACAGCACAGCACAGCACAGCACAGCACAGCACAGCACAGCACAGCACAGCACAGCACAGCACAGCATGCATAGCTCATCATGTACAGCTCATCATGCAAGCCATCAGTGTTATCAGACCACTTGCAGCTGTATCAAGTTGCTTGGAGCATGACAAAGGCATTGCATGCAAACTCTTTCACATGACACATGCACCATCAGTGAAGCACTCTCTGAACATTGGGTACATATGTTGAGGTTCTCCTGACACAAAGAAGATTAGCATGGCCCTCAAGCAGAGATGACATCCCAAGGGGGTTCCGCCCCCTCGCCCCCCCCCCCCTCTTTCAAGAAAAAGCTTGATGTAAGCCTGGCTTGCAGGGTTATTTGTTAAGGTCTCAGCGCAACAAACTAAAGGCAAAATACCATGGTCTGCCTGGCCAAGAGATTGCTGCTGCCAAAAAACGAGGCGAGGTGAAATAAGCTTTTGGTACCTGTGTCAGGCCTGTATTGCCTTTTGCTGCCCTCAGCTTCTGCCTTGTTTTGCCCTCTGTCGCCTTTTAATGTTGCTTCACTTTGCCCTTGAAGACCTTTCATTGATTTTGCCCTTTCTTGCCTTTGCCTTGGTCTCTGCAAACCCCTCTTCTGATGTCCACATCAGCCCTATCTCGCCCTTGCTTATCAGCCTTCTCATGTGCTTCATTTGCCTTTGGTGTTTTTGTTTGCTGCAGCTTCTTCTGAGCATCATGTACTTAACATGTCAGGGGATGCTGATAAACGTTGCCCCACGTGTGCAGGAAATGATGCACAACACGTGGTGCACGAGGCATGTAAAGCGTCATGGATTGTCCAGGATGTATGTAACATATTATGTGTGCAGGAGATCACACATCATGTTGTGGTTCCGGAGCTGGCATTCACTGGTGACACCACAGTGGATTTCATCACAGACCCTGCCAACGAAGAAGTGTTCCGGGCCAGGCTGCTCATCATGGAATGTACCTTTCTGGATGATGAGATGTCTGTAGAGGATGCCAAGGTAAATAAGGCAGCCATTGAGGGTTTTGTGGATTGTAGTTGGGTTAGTTGGGGTAGTTGGCTTAGGCAGACGATGAGGGATTTATGGGTTACAGTTTAGGGTTCCAGGCTTCCACCAGCAAAGGCAATTGCTGATGCATGCTGCGGCTGATGCATGCTGCAACTCTTGCCAGCTCCTAGTGAGTAAACTGTGTCTGTTCTCAGGAGCAGAAGCAGCATGTCAATTTGTTCTGGATATCTCTGCATGCATGACAGCTTCAAATATGCTCGTTCAAGATTACGTTGTCACGACCTTTTATTCTGTCCACTCATGCTCACCTGTGACCTATTACGCAGCTGATAAGCTGCCTGCCTCTATAAACAATTCTCTACGTTTGCCCAACATACATCAGCTTTGTCCAGTCAACACCGAAAGGCATAGTGTTTTCTTTTTGTTTTGGTTTTCTGAATGGTACGGCACGATCAGTCACACAGTGGTGTGTATTCAGGAACGTGGGCACATGCATATTTGTCTTTTTTTGTTTTGGTTCCTGAGTTGTACAACAGGGCCAGTCTCATAATGGTGTGTATGCAGGAGCGTGGGCACATGCATATTGATGACATTGTGCAGCACGCTGATAAGTTCCAGGTAACCCTGTGTAGCCAAAAATGGAAAGCTCCTGCTTTCTTGACCTGCTCTGTGTGTATGCAAATGGCCTTTGTTTGCCCTGCGCAGAACTGCCCTGCGCAGAATTGCCCTGCATGCATCTGGCTCACCATGAGCCGAGAAACTGCATCATGTTGTTGTTACATGTGTAATGATCACTAGATTCGTTTGTGATTTGTGTGCACTGCATAGGCTTGCCCTGATGTACTTGGCTCACCATGAGCCAAGAAACTGTGTTATGTTTAACGTGTTATGACTACAGTCATTTGTAAATGTGCTTGCAGAATGAGGCTATTCTGCTGATTCACTTCAGCTCTCGATATAGTCGAGAAAGGATACAGCATCTTTTGGATGCCAAACTTCCTCCTGAGTTGCGAGAGAAGTGTACCCCCATGTTGGAGGGGTTCAGATGAAGAAGTACAGCTTGTCCGGAAGGGTTGGAAGCAGTTCGAAGCTCCATTGTCATGACTTGTAATAATGTTTGTGTATTTGCGAAACTGGCCTTGAGAACGGCAATGCCCAAGGTGTCAAGCCACGCAAACCTTAGCTTGCTTGCCTTCAAAGCCTTGCACATTGGACTATGTAGCAGTGCTCTCTGACTGCCAATCATGACAGGCAGCTGCTGATGCATGCTATGAGCACTGCCTGCACCGCCTTGATTGCATGGCATATAAAAACCGTGAAGACTCATGCCTGATGGACCGACACGACTCCAAGAGTCTTAGATGCTGCTCAAGCTGCTGCAGGGTAGTTTAGTAGCCCAGGCATCTTGCTGTAAACCACCCTTTTGACAATCAGCTGCTACAGCAATTGTGGTCACCACAACTGATGCTGGAAGTGCAGCTAATGCTGTAATGGCAGCTGAGCGTGTGTTATTGGCAGGGGCTGTGTCAGTGTCAGAAAAGAAAAAAGAAAAAGAAAAAGAAAAGACTACGCCTTTCGGCGTCAATTTAATGAGAAGCCAAGTATTATATGTGTCAGTGTCACAATAGCAATCAAGCTGAAGTGCATGCAGGAGGTGTACATTGAGGAGAATGCGGAACAGTGTTGGGAAAGCTGTCCATGGGCTGACTGCGGTGGCATGGAGATACTGCAGTGTCCAGCTGTTCAGGATTGTTTGTGGTAGGCAAGGCATGGCAGCAAGTCTGCAGGTGCGTCTTTCAACAGCAAGACTGCAGGCAGCAGATCATAATAGGTAGACAAATTGTCAGCAAAAACGCCAATGCTTGCCTGCAAGAGGCTGATTGCTGTTCTCCTGAACTGAATATATTCTGACTTCTGAGGCAGCGGCAGGGAAGTTCTGCATGCATATGACAGGTACTCATGCACGCTGACAAGGTTGCAACGCAGCGAGTCAAGTCATGATTGCAATGTAGCATATATGGAACGCAGCCAAGGTGCAAACTGCTGCAGCATATTCCCGCTGTGTTCCAGGTGCTGGTTCCATAGTGTTTTTCTGCTTGACCTAGTCTGGGGTCCCGTTGCGGGACTGCCCCGAGTGTTGCTGTGAGACAATCAGCACGGCAGTGTGTGGCACCGGAACATGTCAGTATCCCCAGAAGCCTTGTTTGCAACCTTGTATCCAGGAACATCGTGTTCTTACGGGCCGGGAGTCCGTCCTACACTTACAACAACTGTCAAAGGTGCCGATCATACAAACGGACGGAATGCTTACACACCCTTATCAACTTACCACGTGTTATCACAAGCCGACTGCATATGACTGCACGGCTTTGCGGAACTAGAGTTTGCCGGAACAGAGTATTTCAGTGCTGGCGAATTTGCAGACAAATTTGAAGTAACGCCGATATAAATTGTAACATACAAATTGTATGATACAATCGATGTGATAAGTAAATTTGCCCGTGAAATCACCGATGAGACTTTGGCTTTGCCAGCCTCAACACACTGCTCGATACAGCTGGATCTTCGCGTCTCAGCCCCTTGTATCGCAAAAGGAGCTGCAAAGACCCGCTTCGGGGATCAGGCTGCTCGACTTCTGGTATCAAGCACAAATCTGCACTTAACCAAAGCCGGGTGAAGCTAGACCAGCAAGACCAGCTCAAGGGCTTGCTGAGGAAATGCACATGCGAGCTCAGCTTAGTCAAGTCAAGTGCCCCGTACATGTCACGTTTCGTGCCTGAAACCACACTCAGTCCTGCGCAACTCGGGACCACGGAAGCCGAGATCATCTCGTCCTTTGCGGACTTTCTCGACAGCCTGCCAGAGGTGTTCGGTGACTGCTCACACTTGCGTGAGACAGATCTAGGGCCTTTTGATCAGAGCAGGGCAGGCGCGGACTCGCATCAGCAACACGATGGCCGGGACACCTGGTCCTTGGTGGCACCTTCAGTGTCTGCACAAACTGACAGCCCCGCATACAAGGCTGGCGGGACAGGACACCAGAGTAATGAACACTGTCGAGCAGTGGTGCAAAAGGAGTCTAACAGGCGTTACCAGCGGACGTTCCAGCGAAAAAGACGGGTGAGTCCAGCTTTTTGTACTGTTGTTGCTGCTTGCCAAATTCTGCAGCAGGAGTGTACTCATCCTGCTGGACACCACGTCCTGCAGGAGGCTTACAAGCAACTGCAAGCCGAGGTGACTGAACTGCGCAAAGCTCTCAACAGCCAGGAACAACAGGGCAAGTCTGGATCAAGTCAGTCTGGACAGATGGCCATTTCTCGAGTTTCCTGGCAGGCAAGTGTCAAAACATGCTCAACGACGTCCTTACCTGCATGACTCAACATTGTGTTGTTTGACCCTGCAGGCACCTGTCGACCGGACAGTAGTGTACAGCCTCCTTTCCTTATATCGGTCAGGGGCTCTCAACACCTGCCCTGTCTCCTTCCTTTTGCAAGATGATGTTGTGCAACCGGTGGCTCATCTGACCTCTGAACAAGTGGCAATGTTCACACAGGTATGTTGTGAAGTGCACAGGTGTTTTGTGAAGAATGCCTGCTATAATGGGCCCATGACCCACCATGTGCCACCAAATGCACAGAGAGTTGGTGCACAGTTACTGCCATCTGTGTCCCTGTGACCAAAACCTCTGAATCCTTCCTGTTTGGCAGCCTGACTAGTGGCATGTGCTCCTCTCTGTCTGTTCTGGGCAATGCCTTGTACCCTTTACAAAGCCACTCCCACTGTTCTGTGTTTTGTGAACTTACAGTCAGAACATCTGCAGAACAACTCCCACTGTTTTGTGTTCTGTGAACTTTCAGTCAGAATGAAATGTCTGAGCGACATGTGCAGGATTATCAAAAGGACATTACACTGTGTCTTGAAGAGACAGGGCAGGAGATCAGCGGCCCTGATTGGCTTCGCTTGCGCAACTTGATTGATCAGTTACTGTGCTTGCACACAGTCCAGGCAAGGGCAGATTCTACCAGTCACATAGCTCTCATCAGCTGCCCGGTCACGGACAGTTCTACAAGCACGGCAAGGCTAAGCAACAGACCTGATTATTCTGCCTTGGGGGTAGGGATCTGCTCTTGCTTATATCATGACAAGCATCATTTCTCCTAATGTCTACAATTTTGTTTGAGCTGAAGCATGTACCATGCATGCTATGTGTATTGCAACCAAAATCAAATCACGACACTTTCCATGCATGCGGGAAGCTACAGCTGCAGGGATGTCTTTGTCAATGTGCTCTGAATTGCACAGCAGATACACAGCTTCCTAGGCTGTCACCATAAGGCATCCGCTACAATACATGCAACGTATTCATAACTATCTTATGGCCAACACAGCCGTTCTTGCTTCAGCCAAGTGTCTGTGGCATTTTGCAGAAAGTCTGGCAGTGTACTCAAGCACAGATGCATTCACTGTTCAAGGCAAGACGAAGTTACCTGACGACCCTTGCCAGCATCTCAAGGCGCCGGCACTGCTTGGTGCTCACATTGCAGTCATCTCCTGCAGCCCTTGGTGCCAACTTTGAGGAAGTTGTGGCTAGCCAGCTCACCATGAATCATGTCAGCAAGCAATTACAGGACCTGCAATCAGAGGGACATAGTGCCTACATGCTGTACATGAAGCGTGTTGCCGTTGAGGTGAGCTTTGCATATGCGGTACTTGTCTTCAGGCCATTGCCTTGTGTGCCTTTCAGGCCTTCGCCTTTCGTGCCTTTCCAACACATCACATGTTGGCCCACTGCCAGGAGCTGCAATAATGCACAATGTCATGTCAGTATATGTATGTATGTACTGCCATCAGCAGGATCTTGAGCAACGACAGCTTTCTGTCCTCAACTGGGGTGCAAATGCCAATCTTGCAGCACATGTTGCACCATATCAGCATTATTTTGCCTGTTGTGCTGGCAAGCTTCTGCACAAAGCCGTCAAGTCTGAAACTGCTGGACAGCTGGCCTGTTGGAAGGGGTCAAAACTTGCTGTGCATGCTGGAAGTGGTATGTACATGTCAAGGGCGCTGTGTATGCACATGGTGTGGCGATACCAGCTGATTGTTGCAGATCAGGCATCATTGCATCTGCAGCAGAAGTGCGTTTGTTGCACTGCTTGTGCACCACTATTATGTTGATGACAGCTGATCTGTGGCATTGCATGGATGTACATGCACGGGGTCATTCACATTAGTTATGCACTGCTGACAAACACACAAAAGGACTGTATACACCAGATCCTTGGAGAAGACATGTGTTGAGAGAATCATTGATCAAGTGGAAAATTGATGGCGTGAGTGTTGGATGGATGGCTGGATGGATGGATGGATGGATGGATGGATGGATGGATGCATGACTATGCATGCATGAGAGAGTGAGTGCGTGAGTGAGTGAATGATTGAATGAGTGCGTGCATGCATGCTTGCAACAATCTAGTGAGCAGCAAGCATATGAAGTATTGGTTACCTGATGTACTAACGAACTTGTTGCTATTGCAGACTTTAACCCCATGGCAAGTTGCGGTGTCTATGGTCTTCACATTCCCACACTACGTGGAAGTTGTTGCTGCTATCAACGCTGTGGCTAAAGATGCTGGACAGCCATCAGTGGAAGAAATCCAAGATGCCTATCTGGCCAGTAGGACAGATGTTGGACAGCCATTGGTCGAAGAAATCCAAGGTTCTTATCTGGCCAATAGGACAGATGCTGGACAGCCGTCAGTTGAAGAGACTCAAGGTGCCTATCTGGCCAGTAGGATAGATGCTGGACAGTCATTGGTGGGAGGCATCCAAGGTTCCTACCTGGTCAGTAGTACAAGGGCTAGTAGTGCTGGAGAGCCATCTATGGAAGACATAGAAGCTGCCTCCTTGAACAGTAGTACAGGTGTTGGAGAGCCATCTATTGAAGAGATTCAAGGTGCACTCCTTGCCAGTAGTACAGGTGTTGGAGAGCCATCTATTGAAGAGATTCAAGCTGCACTCCTTGCTTATGCACACGACAGTGTGTCAAACACCAAACGCATGTGACAGTGTCAGGCGGCAAGTTGCCTGATTTTAGAATTTAATAAATTTAGGCATCCTGCCTTTAACTATACACACTCCGGTGGCAAACTGTGTGGGATGTGATGTTGATTATAACTAATTCGTTGGCAGCATGGTATGGTCGATGTTGTGAAGGAGCGTTAAATGTGCAGCTTGTGTGTGTGTTTGCCTGTGCCTAGAGATTTTGAGTGTACTTATACCGCTTTTGGAAAGCTACATATCATGCAGGCATGAATTGAATTGACTTTGTGATGAATTATGTTAGCAGCGCTGATCAGAAACAACGTTTTGCGAGGATCTGTCACACATGCATGACCAGATGGGCACGTGTTGACAAAACATACATTGCTGCAAAGACATGTCTACAATGCTGGACATCAGCAGCACCTTTCCTGCTATTATCTCTTTTTGACGCACCGTTCCACAATGCTCCTAGGCCTACGTATGTATGCATATGTATTATTCACTGATTTGCCAACGCATGACCAGTTTGGACACTTATGTGAACTCACTGGACGTACTTCAACATCAGACTCTGCTGCATAGGCTGTCAATGACCAGTCTGTTCAAAACTGTGAAAAGCTAGCTTTGACTTCAGTCATTTTGACCCTGAGCCAGTGCTGACTGTGTCATATCATGCTGTGCCTAGACTGTGTCATGTCATAAACAGATATCATGAACATGCACAGTGCTTTGTCAGCCCATTGCATGATCAGCCCATTGCATGATCAGCCCATTGCATGACCAGCCAATGCAAGAAACCACTATCAGCAATGCAACGACCACGACGACTGCAAGGCAAACAGAGCAGATGTACGCTACCCTATGAAGCATCTACAGGCACGACTGGCATCAATAGCAGCAAAGGCTCAAACATCACTTGCAGCACCTGTTCATCAACTCCTGAGTGCAGCTGCATTGACATCTCACTTGACACCACAGAGAGGGAAGGTTGCCTGCAGGTCAACAGCGCCTATGACACAAAAGGCATTGTAGCTGTCCAGCAATTTTACAGCTACTTGAAAATGGTTTAGCAGCAGAATAGAGTACATGAGACGGCGATGTAAGCTGCAACGTCACACAATCACTTCATTATCATACAATGTCATCATGTCAATCAACAGAATGGCTCGTCAGGCAGTGACAATACCACTTTGTACAACGTCAAGTAAGACAACGTGGTTGACACAGCTTCAAGATGCCATGAAGCAAGGCGCACTAATCAACAGCATGGACCTTTCAATAGTAATCATCATGCCAATATATACAGCACTATATTATCAGAGCAGCAGACTGAGATAAGGCTTCGAGACACAAAGCGCCATTCTGTTCTGCTGTCACAGGATGTGTACACAAAAACTTCGCCAAATTGGCCAAGAAAGCTGCGCAGATTTGCGGCAGAAACCCAAAAGCTACAGATGTAATGGCCTGTACCCTGGCAGCCACGTCCACTTTATTGGTAACCAGTATTTGTATTGGTCTCTTCTCCATTGGAAGACAGCCTCACACATCCACATTTACTGTACCAATCGTACAAAATGAGGCCCATTCACATGCCTGCCTAATGGGCAGGCTCCTGCCCACTAGCTTTCCTACTAGCTTTCCTCTTGAAGGGCAAGCTAGACCATGGCAGAGTCATGATTGGATGGCATCATTGGCATGTCTGATTTGCCGGTAGTCATGACTTCATTGCTTGGAGGAACTGCAGTGGTGCCTTGGTCCACCTGGTATTTCTTCTCCTCGTCGTTAGCCTGCCAACACAATCATTTGTGACCATCGAGCGGAACTCTGATTAATCATTGTTGGAGATGGGTTACACAGACACAGAAAGATGCAGAGAACTAGGTTTATGACAGGTGAGCCATAGCATATTAAAAGACAGGTAAATTGCGTGCTTTTTGAGAGCTAACACATATGTAACGTATACACAACTATACAAATGGGTGGGTGGATGGGTGAGTGAGTGAGCAAGCCAATGCGTGAGCGGCAGGGTGAGTGAGTGTGTGAGTGACCATGAGTGTACCACATATCTGAGTATGGCCGCCGACACTCTTGTCATGGTGCGTGATTGAGTGAGTGAGCGAGCGAACAACAAATGACTCAGTGAGTGAGTGGTTGTGCCACATACCCGAGTATGTTTGCTGACACTCTTGTCATGGTGCTTGTCCCCCCAGGGCATCAGGGGATCAATCCACTTGGCATGGTCCCCGTACAGATGCATGGCAGTCAAACCAGCAAATACTCCACCAATCATATCTGCAGCAAAGGCAGTCCATGATAATGACATGAATACAGCAACTGTTTAACAATAATGATAATAACGCTTTCCAGCTCATGATGAACTAGGTACATTCGAGACAAGTCTTGTCTTTCCAAAGCAGTCTGACAACAGCAACTGTTTGACTTTTTCCTCACCCCCCAAATTGCATGTCTGCTTAGCATTGTACTGACCCTGTGCAGTAACAGATGCAAGATGCAAAGAGCAAATGTAATACGATGTTTATGCAAAGTGACTTGCACTATGCCCCCCAGGCGTGCAAAGCTGCAACACATGAACTGACTGCTGATTTGATTGCATGATTTGAACAAAGGCATCCATGAGGTTCAAAGACAAAACACAAGAGACTGATCATTTGGTGGAATAACTGATGAGTCCTACAGACCAGAGAACAATGTAGTTTGCTTGATTTGATTAAAACTCAATTAATCAGTCAATAAGAAATTAGTTAATTAATTGAACAAGGGCCCCACCTCCTAAGACCATGACCCAGGCTGTATTCCAGTGACAGTGGAAGACAATGGCAGGGCCCAAAACCCTAGCAGGGCTGACAGAGGACCCAGAGTATGCAGCACCTGCAAGTATGGCACAGTCTCAAAACCCTAGCAGGGCTCATAGAAAGACCCAAAACATCTCAGATCAAGCCGCTTGCTGACTACTCTACCTATTGGATAAGTCCAAGGCAGGAGAAATGCAACAGGTGACAGGTAACATTTATCAAGTAGCAGGTAACAGGTTGACAGGTGAGAGGTGAAAGCTAACAGCTTGACAGGTGGCAGGTAACAGAGGACATGTATCAGAAAACAAGTGACAGCTTGACAGGTAACAAGAACAAGGAACATGTAACAGCTTGACAGGTGACAAGTAACAGGTGACAGGTGAGGTGACAGGTAACAGCTTGACAGGTGGCAGGTAACAGAGGACAAGCAACAGGTAACAGCTTGACAGGTGGCAGGTAACAGCTTGACAGATGACAGGTAACAGCCTGGCATCTGGGTAGCCGACTAGCCAGCCAGATGGACAGGCAGCAGGCAGGTAGGCAAGCAGGTGTGACAGTTTCAAGCACAGCTTTCAGCAGAGAATGCACTTACCAGCCATGATATCAAGCGCCAAGGAAACACCAACTGCAAGAGGTGCCACATTGCCTGCAGAACGGTTCAATAGGTGTTGATATAATGCATGCATCGTTAGCATTTTGTAACATGCTGTACACTGCAAGGAATGTCAACAGCATGAATTTATGGCTTGCATAGCAGTCCAGCTTGAGCCGAGGGCATACTGAGCATCAATAGTTTATATAGCTTTATATAATATTTTTGTTTGTGTTTCAATGGCAAAGTGGTGACAGGACCTGAAAAGAGCGTGGACAAGGCAAGACACATCAGGCATCACAGCAAAATCTGTCAATGTTGTCTCTTGATGTGGTTGAGACCCCTTGTGTCTGAACTGCAGTGATGCAGCACGCAGTGACCACTTCATGAATCAAAGTCAAAGATGCTTTCAGTCTCGACCTTTCAGTGGTTTCAGTGGTGTTGTCTCAAGCACTTATACATACCCTGCTTTGATAAGCAGATTTACAGTGATGCACGATATCACAGTGCAGATGGGGTTACTGCATGCATTAAGCCAAGGCTGGCAGAGCATGACAAAGCAAACATGCTTATGATATGTGTTTATGATATGACACAGTGTAGGCACAGCATGATATGACACAGTCTAGGCACAGCATGATAATCACATGCAAGAGGGCAAGCTGCTCACCAAAATTGGGTGCTCCAATGGCGCATGCATACACAGTGGCAACCAGAATGAAGCTGAGGAAAAACTCCCATCCGAATGTCATTCCTGTACACAGGAAGGAACCAATTTTCAGCAGATGCATTTCATATGCAGCATTGCAGCATGCTATGCAGAGGTTCCCAAAAAGCAGTGATGGTTGCCAGGAGCAATAAGGACAGATAATTGTGCGGTGTAGTGCCTTGGTGTTAGACAATGAGCCCAGAGCTCTGCGTTCCAGCACCTCATAGTTGCTGTACAAAATGCCTATGTGTGATGCACCTGTACTGAAGTTGCAGGGCAACTATGATTGTGTGTCTTGTAGTCACATGTCTTGCTCATGACATGAAGTGTATGCTATCAGTGTAAGAGAGCTCAAAGCTCACCATTAGTCATCTCGGCTGATGGGAAAAAGCAGCCAGTACCCTTGTTGCCCATGCCAATGTAAGACCCTGGGATCAGGCCAGCCTACCATACAATACCAACACGGTTATGCAATTTGCTTTTGTTGACTGCAGCAGGAGCTTTGCTGCAGTGTTGTGGGCAGTGAGCACTTGCGCAACCGCTCAGGACTTTCAAATGCAAAACTGATCATCCAATGTGTGTAACAACAAATTGCAAAGCAGGCATGAAACGGCTCGAGTACTATTCGAAAGGCACACGTGCATACAGAGATATAGAGAGGCTGGCAGGCGGAAACACTTACTATCAGAAGGGCCCCGAAAACGCTACCGACCACCTGAGCAAGCATGTATGCGCAACCTGCGCAGCACAACACTCGTCGGCAAACACGAATCGGAACCTTGGCTTCGGGAGCCTAAATGCTCGTTGAGGAGCCTCAGCGCAACAGGACAAACATACCCTTAATTAGGCCAATGTGACCAGTGACCATGGTGCCGATGGTTACTGACGGCGTGATGTGTCCACCGGATATGTTTGCCGCACAGTACACTGCAAAATGTTGTACAAGCACGATTGTGAGTGCACATGACCTCAGTCATCAGATCGACAAGTTTTGAACAACTGCAAGCAACCTACTGCAGCAGTGATCAGGACAGAGACCAGACTCTTACCAGCGACCGTGATACCAGCTGCATTTCCCAGCGCTGCCAACACAACGTTTGGGTTCGCTGGGTCTGCCTTCGCGACCGATAGCAGCGCTGTCCCAGTGAACGTGAACAGCATGGATCCCAAAAATTCTGCGCAAAGGGCCATAACATATTTGGTCTTTGTGAAATGCTCCGCTTGGGTCTGTAAAAGTCCTGGCATGGTGAGCAGCTGGATTGTATTCGCTTGTTCTGCTTGAGACAAAGCAGGCACCCTCTGCAGAAGTCTAGAGGGATAACCTTGGCGTTTTTTGGCCCCACATGGATTCTGCATCACTGATATATTGTTCAATTGGTAAGATTTAGTCATCCCTTTGCATCTGGAGCCCGATCAGGCAACCCTGATGCAAAAGTTCCCGCGTCTCATGCTGCGCTCCCGCGCTGTGACTCATCACAGCAAGAAAGCAAAGCATGCGGTATCGCGTCAAGTGTGCCGTTGTCCGGAAAGCCAGGAAGGATGCCACCGTCGTGGTATAAGCCATGAGCTGTAGCTTGTAGGTTAGCTCACGTTTGCAGTTTGGAATGCAGCCGAGCGTTGATGCCTCACAACGGTGCTGCTTGCTATACAACTTTTGTTTCTGTGTCTTCGTCAGACGTCATAGATTCATCGGCGCTGTCGATCGTAGACAAAAGCTTTTCAGCACGCTGCGCTTAGTTCCTGGTGAAAGCTGCTGCACGTCTGCCAGCAGTCGGTGACGTCCTTGGCGTTGTGACACTCAAAGTGATGCCACGACACTGAACAACATGCCAGCGGGACATGGATTAAGTCAGCCCCAGACTCAGTACAAGCCTCCAAGATTCACTGCGTTTCAGTCTAGTCAACTAGACTTTCGCTCCTGCAAGCCTGGAGTGGACAGACATAGCAGTCAAAAGCCAGCAGCGGTCGCCACAGGGTGCTCAATGGGAAGTGCTGGTGAGGAGCACCGGCAGAGTATTGCAGGCTCAGCAAATGCACAGGAGTCAACAAACCAGACATCCCCAAGCAAAAAGCGGAAGAGGCAAGTTGCTGTGTCCTCAACTGTCTCTCTGTGGTGTGATCCTGCTTACGTTGTGCGCGTGGCAGTACTGAGATAAGGCTCCATTCACCATGTTGCAGGCTGAGCGCAGCAGACAAGAAGAGCAAAAGCACGCAGCGTGATGCATATGCGCTCGTGCATCATGCTCTTGGGTATGATCGGGCACCCACCCCAGGTACACCTGGCATCTGCTGTCATACATGTAGTGATGCTGTTGGCTTTTTACTTTGCCTGTTGCTTCATCCAACAGTTGTGTTGCTAATGCACAGCCAAGAGACCAAAACGGGGTTTAAGGTCTTCTCCTCATTCAGGCTCAAAGCTTCAGGTGATACAGACCTCTTTGCATGACACCATCACTGTGTGATAATTCACTGTCATTGTGCATGGCAACACCATTGGTGCAATACCGTGTACATTGTGTTACTGTGTGACTACTTTTGTACAGGAAAAGAGTGCTGGACCAAAGGTCAAAGAAGCCACTAAGGGCGCCCTGCCGAAAAACTGACCTGCAAACCAAAGACTGGACGCAAAGCAACAGAGGGCCCCACTCCTGCCAAGTCTCCTGCCTTAGCTGCTGATGATGTTGACTGTGTCCCTGATACACCAGACGAAGGTTCAGCAAGCAAGGCTGTGCATGCTGCATTAGCAAGCCCTGCTGCGCAACAGGCACCAACTTCAACTGCTGCTCCACCAACTGCTGCAGTGCTACATGCTTCCCCTTTTGCAGCAGATGCTGCAGCGTCAGTAACTGCAGTGTCAACAACTGGTGCTCTGGAAGTTGCAACAGAAGCTGCTCCAGCAGGTGCTGGTGTTACAAAACGTATGGTACCAGAGAGTCCTGACTTGGCACCCCTTCCAGGCGCCTCTCCTGGAGAAGGGGTCAGTCAAACCCAATCCAGTACCCCAGCTCCCTTACAAGAGCCAACCCCAGCAGCTGCCCCCCTTGTTGAGCAACATGCCTCCCAGTCCCAGGATCTGCACCTCTCTCTAGGACTGCACAACAGCAAAGACAACGGCTTGGATGGCAGACATGCAACCTTGTCTGGTGGCCAGCAGAATGCGCTTTCAGCTGCTGAGAAAGCTGCTGAGGAAGCTGCTGAGGGAGCTGCTTTACCTGCTGTGATTGGTGCCTGTGTCTTGGCCCAGTCACAAGCTGTCAATCAGCCTGATGCAACTTCAGTATCAGCAAGCAATGCCAGAGCGGCTGCTGTAGTGCTGGCACCTGCTGCTGCACCTGCAGCTGCACCTGCTGCTGCACCTGCTGCTGCACCTGCTGCTGCACCTTGGCCTCAAGGCTTTTTGACAGATGCTGCTGCCACCTCAGGGCCACCGCCAGCATCAGCTGTGGCTCTGTGTGTCACTGAAGAAGCTGCTGCAGCAGCTGTGACACCAGCAGGCAGCAGGCAAGCTGCCATACCCATCCTCGAGCTTAGTCTTCAGGGCGGAGACTCCCCAATGAATGACAGTGCCTTGATGGCGGCTTTGGACTCGGCTGAGCGCAAAGTAATGCAGGTAGGACGTGCCATGCTGTCACTGCTGCTTGTTGCTAGCAATGCTGCTGGCTGCTGCTTATGTACCAACACAACATGCATGTCATGCACTGCTTCTACATTGCCTTGCTCTCATTTTTACCACTTTACCACAACATTCTGCCATCACAAAGACCCCTCATCACAAGCTGTAAGCTATTCAGGCCGACCCTCATCACCAGGCACAGTCTTGCCCGTGTCCCTTCTATGAGGCAGTCCTGCAGCGGACATGTGTGATTTCAAGGCAGCATAACCATCAATTTGATTCACATCTGAACAGTAATACTCAGTGACTTATGCAAAGCTGTACAGGCACGTTGCAAAAGTCATCACTGATCACCGCAACACCATGTGCCACGTGGTCATGCAACTCTACTTGTATGCTCACACAACATGCTTCATGCTCATGTGTCTTTGATACTTGTTACTCCAATGCTCTATCTACTGTAGGGTCCACTCGTGGGCGTTCAGCAGCAGCAGCAGCAGCAGCAGCAGCAAGCAGAGTGTGCTCAGCCAGCAGTAGCCTCCATTGCACTTACTGGGCTGCCTGCCCACATGCAAGCTGTCAAAAGCCAGCATGAGATGGCCAGCTCATCAGCCAGAGTTGCTTCTGGCCCAATATCAGGTACAACTGCCTTCCTTTTACTTTCCAAAAGCCGTACTCTTCAACCTGTGCGCCTTTCGGCATGCTGTTCCTGCTGCAAAGCTGCAGTGACAGTACGGCGTTGTCAGCACCCAGCATTGCTTTGGAAGACATCAAGTTTATGTTGAGCTCTTTAACAGCATCTTTTGACATCGTAGCGCGTCTGTTCATATCACTTCATGTTGTCTCTAATGACTAAGGCTCCTTGCTGACTCGCAGCTGCATCTCAGGCAACTCTGCATTCTGACTCAGCATTGGCAGTTGCTGTTGATGCTGTCAGCAATGCTAATTATATGGTTCTGTCTGAAAATATATTTATTTGGCGCAAAACAGATTCTTCTGGCACTGGTTTTGTCTGAAAATAGTTTTTGAGGCGCAGGTATTGCAGTGACTCCTCTTGACTCCCAAATGGCACTTGCACTGGAGCAGGCTTGCCAGGTGCGCTCTCACTCTCTCAATGGAGTCATGCGACACTATAGTCAGAATCGTAGCCAAACATGAGACAGGCAGTAATCAGCCTAAACGTCCCTTCTTTTGTCATGTTTCCAGTATTTCCTAGCTGTTGTTGCATATTGCTCATCAGCTGACAACTCCTGTCTGCAGCTCACATTTGGAACACTGCTACTTTAGATACAGTGAAACCTTTTACTGTTAAGGAACTAACAAACCAAGATATTTGGGTTTAAACATCCGTCAACATTGGGACAGTTCAGAGAAGATGAGCGTGGGACTCAAGCTCAGAGGTGACATTCATGCTGACTGCACTACGTGTTGTATAGGCAGCTGAAGAGAGAGGGGGGCCTCCTGAAGGGAGAGGGGGGCCTCCTGAAGGGAGACAGGGGGCTCCTGAAGGGAGAGGGGGGGCTCCCACATTGCCTTTCGATGCTGCCTCACCAATGCCTGTCAGGCACATCCAGTTCCCCACCTCCCGATACAACCTCCCCCAGCACTCACGCATAGGTCAACCACTTCCAAGCACTCTCATCAGGACAGTCCGCCAACAGGCGGTTGCAGACGATCAGCACCCTGCGCAGTCGCATACTGAGCATCAATCCATTTCGCCTGTTGGTGCACCAGGGTCGCTGTCAGTTGCTGCAATCACAGCCCCTGCTTTCCAGACAGTCACAGCAGGCTTGCGGTCAGAGGCAGTCAGGGAGCCTTGTCCTGCACATGGGAGAGCACAACTGTCAAGGCAGCTGCCAGTAGGAAGCTCCCTTCAGGACGCAAAAGCAAAGGCACAGGCTGGCCCTCTGCTGTCGAGATCTGCCAGCATACCTGTGACTGACCCATCTTCAGTCCCTGGTCTGCAGCAGCTTCCGCAGCAGCTGCCACATGCCGTCGCACCAAGGCCACATGTCTCTTGGCCACACCCAGTTGTGGGGTGGCCACTGCAGACCCTAAGACCTCAGATCAGTCAGCAGTATACTACTACTGTGAGCAGTCCAAACCCTAGGTCAGGAGCCCCTCAGCATCAGGCCAGGCATGATGCTGATGGCTTACTAAAGACAGTGGCACATGATGCTGATGGCTTACTAAAGACAGTGACACATGATGTGGGTGGTGGGTCTGCAAGACCTGCTTCAGCTCCACAAGGAGCTGCTGTGCGCAGTCATGAGTCTTGGCAACAGCTGCAGCAGCTACAGCATGCTCAGCAGCAGCAGCCACAGCATGCTCAGCAGCAGCAGCCACAGCATGCTCAACTGCAGCAGCCACAGCATGCTCAGCAACAGCAGCCACAGCATGCTCAGCAGCCGCCGCCCCAGCAGCCACAGCATGCTCAGCAGCAGCAGTCTGGCAGTGCATTGGGTCAAAGTCATCTTCAGACAGCGCACATGGCCCAGCAAGAAAGGCTTGCCGATGTCCACCGTCAAGGTGAAGGTGCTGAACGGGGAACAGGTGTCAGCTCCAAGCGTGGCTTCAACACTGCAAGCTTGGGTCAACCTGTGACAGATCTGCCTCCTGCACCTGCTGCTGCAACTGCTCCTGCAACTGCTGCTGCAGTTGCAGATGTGACTGCAAGAGTGCAAGTTGAGGCTGGTCCTCCAAACAAGAGGTCTGCTCCACACCTGAGGCGTGCCTGCTTGCAAACAGCAACAAGGAAGCACAGTGTAGTGTCCTAAGGCTCACATGCATCAGAAGTAGATATGCAGACATTCATCAGACTCACCCATATCACTGTAATAGTACCAGACTACACTGCATGCATTCTGCGCTTTGGTCTGCAACTATTGCAGCAGCCGTGCCCATGAGCTGTTTTATGTGCACCGACTTTGTCGGCGGTTTCAACTCTTTCTGCTGCACATGTGATTGCCTGGTCATGGCTCGCAAACGCCTCTCACGCAAATCTCCCACACAATGTTGGCTTGGGCAGGCATAGGTTGAGCATGGCCACTCTTGCATCTGATGTGGGCTGTTCCCTAAGCCATAGTCATATTGATGCCTGGTTATGGCTGTCAGAGTTCTCACATACGGATTGCCCACACAGGCATAGGTTGAGCGTGGCAACCCTTGCATCTGATGTGGGCTATTCCCTAATCCATAGTCATGTTGACGCCTGGTTATGGCTGTCAGAGTTCTCACATACGGATTGCCCACACAGGCATAGGTTGAGCGTGGCAACCCTTGCATCTGATGTGGGTTCCCCAAGTAAGGCTAAACCAGCACAAGCTGCCTCAGCTCTGCACCCTCCAAGGCTGCCTCAATTCCAGCTGGCACACTCTCACAAACAGACCTCTGCCCAAGCGCATGCCCAATCACTGCCACAGCCACAGGCTGCTGCTGGTTCTGGTCCACATTGGGGTTCCCACAGCAATACCCCTGAGGTGGATGAGGCCCAACAGCAGTCTGGTCATGTGTCAGGCTTTGGGTTGTCGGCTAAGCCTGTCATGCAGGCCTTTGGCGGACTCCACAGGCAGTCTGTAGCACACAGTGCAAGGCAGGCAGCTCAACACTCCAATGCCCCAGTGGTGTCTTCTGCTGAGCACAGGCCTCATCATCCCTCATGCCAAACAGGTCCTGTTCCTGTAAAGAGTTCTGGTCCACAGCCTGCACAGCTTCCAATGCAGGCTTCTGCACAGCGTCCCGTGCAGTTGTCAGCTCAGCTTCCTGTACAGCTGCCTGCGCAGGTCCCAGCACAGCTTCCTGCCCTCCATTCTGCTCAGCCAGCAAGACCAGGTTCTACACAGCTGCCTGTGCAGCATCAAGGGCACATGGCCCTTCCTGGAGCAAACTTGCCAGCTCAGCTTCTTGCACAGCTGCCTGGCCGTAGTCATCCACAGCTTCCAGCACAGCTTCCTGCACAGCAGCCAGGGAATGCTTCTGTACCCCCCACAGCTCAGCATGTTGCACAACAGGCTGCAGCTGTCGCTGCGCAGCCCTTGGCACGTTATCCAGCTCAGCTTCCTGCACAGCAGCTCGGACATGTGCCTCAGCAGCGGCAAGCTCAGCTTCCACTTCAGCTTCCTGCATCATCCCCGGGTCACGCCTCAGCAGCCATGACGACACCAGCAGCCAGCTTCCTCCCAACAGGGCCTCATGCACAAACACATGCCTCCACACACGCACAGACTGCACTCCAAGTGCCCATGAACGCACAGCTTCAAGCTGCAGGTTCGACCCATGCCCACACGCACGGACTCTCAGCTGGGCAACCATCCTTGCATGTGGATGAGCAGACTGTAGCCCAGACCCCGGTGAAGGCGCACGGACAGACAAGGGCCCAGACAGCTGTACGCACATCTCCTCGGCTGCACGCTGCAAAGGACAAAGCTGACGCCTTGGCCGCAGGGCTTGCCCCAGGGCAAGTCCCAGGGCAAGCCCCTGCTGCATCCAAGGCTGCCTCCCCTGCTCAGACTTTGGCTCAGCTGCGGTTGCAGGTATTGTGCATGCAATCATCATTTAGTTGCAGGCTGTTGTGTTCACAGATGAATGCATTTGTATGATTTGCAACACAAAGAGCGGCTCAATGACTTCATTTGTTGCGCTTTTGCACCCACTGCTATTTTGTCATTCAACCCCTTTGGATTTTTGCAAATCATGCCAGAAGCACATGCCCAAGTCAACATCAGGCTTGACAGCCTTTGCCTCTGCAGAATGTCAGACTCGAATCAGGCAGAGCCCACAAGCATATCTTATCAGGGAGGGTTGGGTTTTTGCCTTGGACCCAGTTTGTTGTCGAAGTTCACCTCAGACAAACTAGATCAAGATGTCTTTGTGATGCTGACGTACAGGATGCCAATGCGGCAGCCTCATCTCTGCAACCCCTGGTTGACCCCAAGCCAGCCCAGCCAACCCCTGTCATCCAGGTGGACGCAGCCCACAAGCAGCTCAAGTCTTACCTGCCAGGCGAGCTGTGTGAAGCTTTCAGAGCAGCTGGCATGACTCATGACTTGTATGACTGGCAGGTATGTCATCATCCCTGAGAAGCTGGCATGACTCATGATTTGTATGACTGGCAGGTATGTCATCACCCCTGGGAAGTCGATTACAACCTCATTGAGAGCTGGCTTCATGTGTTGTTGGTTGAAAAGTACATATTACCACCGTTAAACAAAGCGTGACTGATTTACCTTTTTCTGTTCTGAATACCATATTGCTTTGTGGGAAAAATCAGTTATTGTGACATGCCCTTTCAGCCATGCATCTACTGGGAACGAGGTGCCCATTACTTGTCATGACAGGGCACAACAGATGCCCTTTCCCTACCATAGATGGCGCTTGTGTGCATGTGCGATGCTGGCTGCATTGCATTGACAGGATTGTTCGCCTGACAGGCATCAGCTGGCATGCTGTACCTTACCTGACATCAAGGACCATAAGTGCACAAACCCGCTCACTGGCACAGCACATGTACTTTCCCCTATCACCCCTGTCAGTTGAAAGGCAAATCACCTGCCCATTGAACCCATCAAACCCACAGTCGAAAGGCAAAGCTTCTGCCTTTCTCCCCTATCAAACCCAGAGTTGGAAGGCAAGGTCCCTGCCCTCTGCAGGCCCAGTGCCTGATGCAGCCTGGGGTGTTGAGTGGGGGTAACCTGGTGTACTGTGCCCCTACCAGTGGAGGGAAGAGCGCTGTTGCTGAGATTCTGATGCTGCGGCGCCTCATCACAACTGGCAGAACTGCTATGCTGGTCATGCCCTTTGTCACCTTGTGTGCTGAGAAGTCTGCCCACCTGGAGCGCCTGCTGAAGCCTTTGGAGAAGTAAGCTGGACACGAGAACTTCTACAGTTCTTCTACATTCTTCTGCAATGTTTTTAGTATCCGTTGCTTATGGTCTTTTGTGAACTGGAGAAGCAAGCTGACAGTTACAGTTTTTGGCTCCCACACCAAAGCTGAACTGTCAGCTGCCTATCAGCCTCTCGTGTCATGATTGCTTACCAGCCCAGTATTACTTTCCTCTCAAACTGATACTTCAGCAGTTGCAGAGAGTGAAATCTGCTCTTGCTTCAGTCCGCTGCAAAGTGTCTCATCCAATTCAGCCCTTCATCCAAAGCTTTGACTTGCAGCGGCCCAGCCTTAACTTACAATATGCGTTATACTAGCATCAAAAGCACAACATACGGCTGTCCTCAAGTGCAGTCAGCTTTGCCATCTGGAAACAAACTTCTGTTGTGCATCAGCTGCAAATGCAAGACCCTGCTTTCACAGGCAGCATGCAGCCATTCAACGCATACATGTGAGCCTGTACCTGATGTATAGGGAGGTGAAGAGGAATTACGGGGGTAAGGGCAGTGCACGAGTCCTAGAGGCCAACACAGGGGTGGTGGTCTGCACTATAGAGAAGGCCAACAGCCTGATCAACAGAATGTCTGAGGAGCGCTGCTTGTCAGCCTTAAGTTGCGTTGTGATTGATGAGTTGCACATGGTAAGGCTTTTGCCTGCATCACGCTAGTGTCAGAAGAGCATCAAAGACGCATGCATGGCTCTGTGTGTTATATGTTTGAACGCTGCTACCAAGCCCCATGCACTGAGCATGATGGGGATTGGTGATGTGATACGATTGCATATTCGATTCTGGTCATGATCTGGTCATCATCTAGTCTGAGATCTCATGCATGCAGGTGCTATCTGCTGTAACTCCTGTCCACTAGGTTGTGCCGTGCCAGCTGCCTCTGTCATATGCTGGATACAAGCACTGTTGTCCTCTTGCCATTGTCAACAGACTTTGCTGTAACAGCTCGCACATGCAGCCCTGTTTGCATACATGTCATGACTGTAACATGGGATGACCTGAGACCTGCTCCTCGTCAAGCCGCAATGTCAGCCCAGTTCCTAACGCCATTTATGTTGCCTTGTGCTACACGCACTCACGCACCACAAACCTTATGTTGAGTCTGCTTATGATTCAGGTTGGGGAGGGGGAAAGGGGTTACCTCCTGGATTTGCTGCTCACCAAGTTGCGCTATGCAACTGTCAGCCCACATCCTCACGCCACATATTGATGTTTTCAACCTTGTGTCGCTCAGCACAAATTTTCCTCTCACTTCTGGTCTGGTTCAGGTTGGGGACGGGGAAAGGGGTTACCTCCTGCATTTGCTGCTCACCAAGTTGCGCTATGCAACTGTCAGCCCACATCCTCACGCCACATATTGACATTTTCAGCACAAATTTTCCTCTCACTTCCGGTCTGGTTCAGGTTGGGGAGGGGGAAAGGGGGTATCTCCTGGAGTTGCTGCTCACCAAACTGCGCTATGCAGCTGTCAGCCCTGACCCTGAAGCCAAACCAGATGCTGCTCACGAAGGCCTCCAGATCGTCGGCATGAGCGCAACCATGCCCAACGTCTCTGCTGTTGCCCAGTGGCTGGGTGCACAGCTTTTCCAGACTGACTTCAGGTCTACCTTGTACATCTCACTGCTTATGCGTGATAGCTTGTATATCATTGCTGGCATGACGGGAAAGGAAAGGAAAGACTACGCCTTTTAGCGTCAATTGAATGAGAAGCCAAGAATTATACCGGGCTGTCCAGGCATTGCTTGCGTATCGTGGCCTGTACATTGTAGGTTGTACATTGTAGCCTGTATGTTGTGGGTTTATAATTTGTACAGCTTGTACACTTGAGATTGTTCATTGCATAGGTTATTCAACATCAATGGAGTCTTGTGTCAAGCTTTCTGCTTTGCCTCTCGTTGCCACACCCTGGGCATCCACTTCACACCCTTAGCAGCCTTTTCACATTCTGTCATTTGGTACCTCAAATATATGGCATGCCACACGAAAAGACAAATGTCATTTTTTGTTACATGACATCCCTTTCTGCTCTGCTTCTGGTGTGCATACGCATTTTGCACAACTTTGTGCCACTACAGTACTGTCGTCAATGCTTCACAATGCAAGCCCCTGCATACTGCTGCTCACAGGCCAGTTGAGTTGCACAAGTGGCTGCTGGTCGGCAACGAGCTGGTGGACACCAAGGGCCAAGTGGTAGACAGGATTGACTGCAGCGCCCGCTGGGATTTCAAAGATTCCAAGCCCTGTGCTTTGCTCGCTCAGGCTACCCTTGACCAGGGACACTCTGTCCTCATCTTCTGCTGTTCCAAGCAGGTATGGTTTTGGTCTGTCCTCCTTCCAAGCAGGTAGGGTTTTGGTCTGTCCTCATCTTCTGCTTTCTGCTGTTCAAGCAGGTAGGGTTTTGATCTGTCCTCATCTTTTGCTGTTCCAAGCAGGTAGGTTTTTGTTCTGTCCTCATCTTTTGCTGTTCCAAGCAGGTAGGGTTTTGATCTGTCCTCATCTAATGCTGTTCCAAGCAGGTAGGGTATTGGTCTGTCCTCATCTTCTGCTGTTCCAAGCAGGTAAGGGTTTGGTCTGTCCTCATCTTTTGCTGTTCCAAGCAGGTAGGGTTTTGGTCTTTCCTCATCTCTTACTGTTCCAAGCAGGCTGACTTTTGGTCTCAATTGGTATAATTTACTGGCTGGTGCTGTATCATGATTTAAATCGGCATGGTTGACTGGCTGGTGCTGTATCACGTCGCAGCTTTTGGTCTAAACCGATATGATTGCTAGTTGGTGCTGTATCATGGTACAGCTTTCAGACTAGATTATGATTTGCTGGCTGGTGCTGTATCGTGATACTGCTTTTCAAAAAAATGCAATACCATCACACACATGAAAAGGGGATTTGTATACAGTATGCATGAACACATGGACCTGTGCATGAAAAGGTGCATGAAAAGGTGCAAGACATGCATCAACATGTGCATATTGCATCAACACCTGCACCTGTGCATCCGTGCATCACAGGTGCTGCAACCTGTCTTGCACATTGCAGTCCGCATGCATGTCAGGTTTTGTTCTGCCACAACTTGATGTGCACGTGGGGTGCATTGTGGGGTTAATGCTAAAGGGCCTTGCCTTGTCTTTTCCTCTCTTCCTGAATCCTCACTGGCATTGTCTGTAGCTCTGCCAAGTCGTGGCCAAACAGATGGCCCACATGTTGACGGTGCCGGAGCGTAAATTGGTCCCCATGTCCAGCACAGCAACAAGCCAAATCGGGCGAGCAGGCTTGGTGGAAGAGCTGAAACGTATCCCGGGTGCACCAGACCCAGTGCTGTTGGAGACCCTGCCCATGGGGGTTGCCTTTCACCATGCAGGTGTGCCCTTTGCAACATTTCCCTTTGTTTTCCTTTTGGCTGATTTTGATCTGAGAAGCTCATTCCGCTGTGTCTTCTGGTTGCCCGCTTCTCTTCATTCGTAAGGTTGTCATCACACAGAACAAGGCCGGTCAAAGAGGGTTTGGGACCGTCCCTTGATGAACCAATGAATGAGTGAGTGAGTGAGTGAGTGAGTGAGTGAGTGAGTGAGTGAGCGATTGGCCAATCGATAAAAAGAGCGAGCAAGCCAGTGAATAAATGAATGAAGGAAGGATGCATAATATGGATGGATGATAGAATGATTGAAGGCATGAGTGAATTAACAAACAGATGGGTGATTGAATAAGTGCACATGCAGGGCTGACATCAGAGGAGCGAGAGCTGGTGGAGAATGCATACAGGACCGGAGCCATCTCAGTGCTGTGCGCAACCTCTACCTTGGCTGCTGGGGTCAACCTGCCAGCTCGCAGGGTCATCTTCAGGTCCACTTCTGCCCAATAAGGATTGTTTGGGAATGGAACCCTTGTTGTAGGCTGCGTTTATCTACCTTCTCCTGTTAGACGGCACACAAAAATACAGTTTGTGGTGTTGCTGCATTACTTATCGGTTGTCACATGTTCCCCATCAGTGTGTTCATCAGGATCTGACGTATGTCATTCTACTTTGAGAGCAGTGCATGCCTTGGTCAGAACTGGGAAGGAGGGGACAATGATTAACATTGTCACCAGCTTGTACACTAATGTTTTTGGGGGCATTATGGGGGTAAAGGGCTGTAGAGGATAGGGTAGACAAACCCTAGGCAAAGTTTTCTGCTTGCTCAGTTGCATGTTATCAGATGCACACTGTCATGCCAGTGGTCGCTCAGTGGGATCGAACCGTGTTCAAATAGGGTAGACAAACCCTGGGCACATTCTGCTGATGAGCTGTATGGACAGACGGATATGTGGAGAAAGGTCCAACCAGCAGCTGCTGTATGCAGGCATCACTACCAAGGTATCCAGAGCAAAGACAGTGTGCTGCGTGCAACCGAGTATCGCCAGATGGCGGGCCGAGCTGGCAGGGCGGGGATTGACACCCAAGGGGAGGCCATCCTGCTGGCCAACAACCCCCAGCTGGGCAAGCAACTGCTGGAGCTGATGCAGGTGCGCATGTTCTCCACGTATACATATGCATATACAAATGCAGGTACGTATACACATACATGTACATGTGCATGTGCATATACATATACATGTACATATACATATACACATGTTCATGTACATGGCACATGACGCTTGAGGGATTATACTTCCACACTACCCCAACAAGCTGGTGTGACGTGAGCGCCTTTGGTCTGTTGCATGACTATATGGTTCCTAAACCCTGATCCACCGCATGCAGGCTGACGCAAAGCCCATCGAGAGCTGTTTGAGTAAGGGCAGCATCGGCATGTCAGGCGCCATCATGGAGGCCGTGGCTTTAAGCTTTGTCACCACAATTGTGCACGTCGCATGACTATACGGTTACTAGGATTCCTAAACCATGACCCACCGCATGCAGGCTGATGCCAAGCCGATCGAGAGCTGCTTGAGTAAGGGCAGCAGCGGCATGTCATGCGCCATCATGGCTAATTTCTAAATCACTGCATGCAGGCAGACGCAAAGCCCATTGAGAGCTGTTTGAGTGAGGGCAGCATTGGCATGTCACGTGCCATCATGGAAGCCGTGGCCTCGGGCTCCGTCACCACCGTCGTGGACGTGCAGCGCTTTGTGAAATGCACCCTGCTGGCCGCCACATCAGACTTCCAGGCAAGCTGAGACTCACCAACCTTACCGTACTGGCATAAAATCCTCATGTAGGTTGTGGATATGCAGCGCTTTGTGAAACGCACCCTGCTGGCCGCCATGTCAGACTTTCAAGCAAGCTGAGGCTCACCAACCATACTGCATGTGTGCAAGTAATAAATAATAACAATAACTTTGCTTTGTGCAATGCACTCTGGTGGCCGCCACATCAGACTTCCAAGCAAGCCTATCTGGCCGCACTAGCACAAAATCTTCCTGCACGCTGAACTTTATTGGAATGAATGTGTCCTGTCCAGCACCACGCCCTAACATACTGTGTTGCGGCGCAAGCAAGAAATTAGGGTGTATTCTGGTGATACTTTGCCCTGGTTTGGAATCAGATAATATCCGGCAGGGCACTATTGAATCACTTTTACGGGATAACATAATGTGCCAGTACCGCAATAGGTCTGCTGTCTGTTGTTGTGTCCTGTTGCTGCAAATGCTGCACACAGCTTGCAATGTGTTCACTATCAGTTCAACAGTAGCCTACATAACATGAGTACTCGTGTGCGACCAGGCATGTGTGTAGAGCAATGCAAACGGCATGTGTAACAATGTGTATTAGTTACAATAACTTACCATCTCACATCTCATGAGGACCCTTTTGGGAAGGCTGATTGTTACAGCATGCACCATCGCTGACTTTGTGTTGACAGCATCCAAGCTTCCTTGCAGGCTGTGGTCGCGTCCAGCACGCGTACATCACTGGCATGGCTGTGTGAGAACGGTTTCATAGGTTGGAACGGCGGCAGCAAGTCCTACGCTTCCTTGCCGCTGGGCAAAGCCACATCAGCTGGAAGCTTGAAACCCCAGCAGGCGCTGATAGTCCGGAAGGTGGGTTTGCACAATCTGCATGGGTTTGCCTTGTCTTCTTGCACACACTCCGGATATCTCTTTTATTCCTGATCCCCCTGATATCTCTTCTGTTCCTGCCCCCCCTGATATCTCTTCTGTTTGCCCCCCCTGAAACCCTCACGCTAGTCTAACTGCATTCTGTCTGCCAGTTGTCTAGGACCACATACAGGAATTTCTTCAGGACTAGCTGTACATGACTGTGAGTACATGAACAACTAAATGCATGCAGGCACGTATGAGCCAACAAACAAACAAACAAATGCAGAACCAAACAAACCCACCACAGACCCAACAAACAAACCAAAAAAGATTGGACAAATGAATGAATGAACAAATGTATGGGTGCATGGGTGAATGTTTGTTGTGTATGCAGGATCTGGCCAAGGCCCGGGAGGGGTTTGTGCTGACCAGTGACATGCACCTCACCTGCTTGGTGACCCCAGTAGATCTGAGTGCATGAGCGAATGATTGTTGTGTGTGCAGGATCTGGCCAAGGCCCGGGAGGGGTTTGTGCTGACCAGCGACATGCACCTCACCTACTTGGTGACTCCAGTAGATCTGAGTGCATGGGATCGCAAAGGCCCTGACTGGAATGCCTTCTACAAGATGCTGCAAGCCCTTAAGGTATGCGTTAAACATGAACAAAACTGCGTGCATCAAAACAACATTTTCTGAGTGCATGGGACCGCAAGGGTCCTGACTGGAACGCTTTCTACAAGATGTTGCAAGCG